>ERZ1031651.33-NODE-33-length-21225-cov-7.486443_pt1 | contig 21225 bp, 2 predicted proteins | sample MGYA00516703_ERZ1031651 | MGnify/ENA primary metagenome ERZ1031651 (study PRJEB33719, sample SAMN04261213) | wastewater metagenome | biome: rural village; feature: human; material: feces | host: Homo sapiens | place: El Salvador | collected 2013-01-07 ... | reverse complement strand
GACGACCCGTTTATACCAGAGCCTCAGCAAGTGGGGATTTCTTTTGGCGGAAATAGCGGATCCTGGCAGGATGCGAGTTCCCGTGCAGGAGAAGGTGAAACGGGATTGGAAAGCCTTTTTTCTTCCTTTAAAGTTTGGGGATACAAGACCAAAAATGAAAATGGAAGCACCAACTCTTCTATCCAAAACGTGATGGATGGGTATCTGGTTGATTGGAATACTTCATCCAATGACTGGGAGTATATCGGGACATATAACGCTTCCCTCAATCTCTACCAAACCATCAAATACTGGGATTATTCCGCCCTTCAATATCGCTTCTGGGCTTATGCTCCTGCTACTGCCCACGACGTAACCGCCAGCGAGAACACGAATACCAATTCGCATTCCATCACCATCCCTTACGAATTCAACTCCAACGCCACCCTTACCTCTACCCCTTATATCTCGAATCTCTGTACCCCGAAAATCGGAGATCAGGTGAAACTTACTTTCGTACCCCTTATCGCCAAGGTAAGATTCAAATTCAAATACAACGATAAACAGAATGCTTCCATCAAAGACATCTCCTTCCGGGATGAACGATGGAAACCAACTGGCAAAGGCACTTTCCTATGGTCAGGATCATCAGATGATAAAACCCCTGTTGCAGGAAAGATCATTGCCACTTATCCCCTTTCGGGAACCAGCACGGATGTTTCAAAAAAGTGGGACATAACCAAACGAGACTTTCTCGAACTCACCATCCCTTACGAGGAAGCAAACGACGAGAACCATCAAACCGAGATTCGCCAGAAATGGTATTTCATGCCACCCATGGATATCGCCCATTACAAACAAGACAATTATATCCTCTCCGCCAATATAGAAGGAAATCAAGTCTCCGCCACCGTCGGCAGCGAATACATGCAGTGGAAGGCAGGCTTTCAATATACCTACATCTTTAAGGTTTCAGAAACCACTTCCAGTATCACCTTCGCCGAAGTGGAGGTGGAGCAATGGAACAAAAATTCCAATATCGACAACAACGGCACTGGTACCGGCGACTGGTAAAAGCCGCTAGTAAATGCGCCTAAAACAGCCTCAGCAAAGCAGGTCACAGCAAAGGCAGCCTCATCAAAGCAGGCTTCTACTAATTCCTCAACAAAACGAAGAAATAGAAATATATGAAGAAACTGAAATATATCCTCAGCCAGTTTGCCATTCTCGCAAGCCTCAGCGCCTGCGACAGCAGCAATATGCCCGTACAGCATTCTGACCAGTACGATGAAATCACCTTCACCGTAGAAACCCAGAAAGTAGAAAACCAAAAGGCAAAAAGCCAGAATGCAGAAACCCGTGCCAACGAGTACGAGAAATACGACCCTACCCTACATCCCGAGCAGATGGGCGTATGGGGATATTACTATGATATCAAACAGCTGGGAAATGCCGGAACTTCCATCTTCACCAACCAGCTGGTAAGCTACGACAGCAATAAGAATGCCTGGGGGTATGGCGAACCGAAGAAATGGGAAGACTTCCAGGATGCCCGCCATTTCGATTTCTTCGCCTACATGCCTCATCAGCAGGAAACAGGAAGCAGCATTACTATCAGCACCGATGCCGATAGCAATACCGACACCTATACCCTCTCCGTTCCTTACGCCCCATCAGGCTCTTCAGCTTCTTCATCAACTTTATCATCAACCTCTTCATCCAATTCCCCTTTCCTCTTCGATGCTAAAAAAGCGCCAATCATCTGTGCCCTTCCTGAGCATAGAACGGTGAAATCGGATCAGGAAGAAAAACTCCCGTTTGAACATACCGTGAAGTTCAAGTTTGACCAGACGCTGATTGGCTACAGACTTCTCTTCAAACTCGACCCTACGATGGGAGCCATCCGCCAGTTTCATATCAAAAGCGTGAATATCACGGGCGAGATTCCTATCAGCGGCACCATCACCCGGGCGTTCACCTACAGTACCAACACGAAGAAATGGACAGCCGGCAAGATAGTATGGAAGGATATCGCCAAAAGAACCTATACGAAGGATGCTCCCGTCAGCATCCCTTATCAAAATACATCATCTTCAGAAAACCAATCATCTTCAGAAAACCAATCCTCTCCGTCTCTGGAAATCCCAACTACGGAATATCAGCCATGGGGCGACATCTTCTACACCATCCCCCTTGCCACCTTCCAACCATCCATCAACGTAACCTACGATGTAAAGATGACGACGCAGGATGGCAAAACCCCTATCACCCGAAAGAATGTGACATCCTCCATTCTCCTGAACAAGGACAATTTCAGCAATATCAATACCGGCTCTACCGCCACCATCAATTCCATCCGCATTCTTATCCAACCCCGTTATCTCTACGTGATGAGCGACCAGGATGCCTATACGGGATATCTGCTGATAGATTAACAGATAAGAAAAAGGCAGATAGATTCATTGATAAAGAAAATAACTAACAGAATTTACAGAAAAAATGATCATACATTCTTCAAATATCATACGCAGAAATCTGATGATGCTCCTCGTCTTCTGGCTGATGAGCATCCAGGCAGTATGGGCACAGAGCCTCAGCAAGAAAGATATTCAGGAAACTTGCAATTTCAAGGAAGGAACCATCTCGTTTACCATCCCTCAGAGTAAGATTCCGGAGGGCGCAACGTGTACCTGGACGGTTAAGGTTAAGGCTGATGAAAAGGAAAATGAGAAGGAAGTGACTGATGCGGATGGTAAAAAGGTATCAGCAGACAGCAGAATGTTGACCCTGAACCTGAGTCAGGATACCCTCAAGATAGAAGTATCGTATACCGATGCAGATAATAATCAGCAAACAGTAAGCCTCGACGATGTGGAGCCGAAGGTTTACGGCGAGGAATACAACGGCGAGAAATTCTATGCCAAAGACTATGCTGGCGGTGATGGTACGAAAGATAACCCGTGGAAAATCAGCAACGACCTGGAACTGGCGAAGCTGGCACGAGAAGTGACCAAGGGAAAATCTCAAACCATGTATTCCGGCAAATACTTCCAGTTATCAGATAATATCAACCTAAGCAAAGGTATCTGGATGCCTATCGGAACCTTGAACACCGACAATGCCGGTTTCTTTGGAGGAACATTGGATGGCGACGGAAAGACCATCAGCAATATGAAGATATACTGGACCACCAATGGTTCAGCAGAAGCTTCGTGGGGTCTTTTCTCAAGATTGAAGGGAAAAGACGAGAATAACTATGCCACAGTCACCAACCTGATTATCGAGAATGCAAGTCTCGAAACCCAAAAGGATAAACTTCCTACCGGAACGGGTACGGTAAAAATCGGTATCGTAGCCAGCGACCTGGTTGATTATGCAGAAGTGAGCAACATCATCATCCGAAAATCAAAAATTACCGACAACGAAGAGAAATACACAGCAGCCAATGTCTGCCGAATTGGTGGTATCATTGGTTATCTGGACAATCAGAATTATAGAATCTTCAATCTTTCCTCTGATACGGAAATCAATATACACAAGAATGCCACGCTTAAGAAACCGACAAGTGTAACAGTTGCCGGTGCCATCGGTTGTGCAACCAGTTGGGGTAAAAGCAAGAAGAACATCATGCCTACCAACCTCTATGTACATGGCAAGAAAATGTTTACCAATAAGGCAGGCTGCACGGGTAGCGTTGTAGCTTTTTATCGTCCAACCTATCAGAAAACATACCAGACCCAATATGGTGAAACCATCAATACATGGTTCTACACTCAAGAAGTAGGAACAAACACCTACTCAGATGGTAACATCAAGGAAATAGCCGATTTTGGCAAGGAATTTACGGATATCAACAATAATTTCATCAATGACAATCAACTGGAAAAGAAAACCTGGACGTATTCTTCTACTTCCAAAACGTTCTCTTTCAGTTCCGTAAATCTGACTTTCAATCGTACAGCAACAGACGTGCTTACCGTAAAGACTGATGCAGGAGAAGTAGCAGGAGAGCAATACGACTGGTATGCTACTGATGAGAAAGGAGAATGGAAGAAAGTGAATACAGAAACCAGCAATCCATTCACCTTGCCTCGTCAGGATTACGACCAGAATGTATATGCCATCGGAGGTGGTGCACGCACAAATGCCGTGCTGGTCAAGGCGATTCACGTAAATGCCTCTCTTGCAACCAGCGGAAATACCTATACAGTGACTGTTACCAATGATACTGAAGAGAAATACAGCAATGAATATTTGGGATTGGATATCAAATACCAGTGGTATAATGGCGATACTGAGCTATCAGAAACTTCCTCCAGCTTTAAGCGCCCATCCAATGCATCCTATAACGATAAATTCAGCTGTCATGTTACCGTTAAATCTAAATCGGAAGAAAAGACTTTTCTCGATACCAGGGTAAGTGCCACAACTGTGGTTTATCTAGACCCAGCAAATGGTAATGACAACAATTCCGGCTACACGAAAGATACACCAATGAAGACCTGGAGGGGAGCTTACAGCAAGCTTTCGAAAGCTGGTTCATGGGATGAGAACATCATCGTATTGATGGGCGAAAGCAGCAAAGAAGTTACCAATAATACGACAAATGGTTTCAATATTACCAACAATAATACAGGAGGTAATATTCTTACCAAAGAAAAATGGGACAATGCCAAGAAGGATTCTCCACTCTTCCGTAATGTAACCATTACCGGCGAATATGGTAATGATAAGTATGATGCTTCCATCGAGATTACCAGTCTTGATATCGGTCTCCCTCTTTGGGGAGATACCCGATTTGAGAATATCACCTTTAAGAATACCAGCACAGGAACAGACTCCTATAAGAACATCTTCTGCCAATACAATAACCTGGAGATGGGTAAAGGCATCAAGATGGAGGGATTCCAAGATAACGCCATCAACTATGGTACCATCGATGGTGCCGTAACCACTCCTGTGCAGATATTCGGCGGTTTCAGCAACGATGGTCGCTTCTATCCGCTGAACGACCCAAAGAATATCAAAGCCTTCGAAGAATCCATGCCACATGGCGAAAAGGGATTCAGCATCACCATCAAGTCGGGCTTCTATTCTGCCATCTGTGTAGGAGGTCGCCAGACTATCGCCAAAGACACCAATGGTAATCAGCTGAATGGTGTGATGGGAACGCCAAATCTGCCTATCAAATGTACCATCACCATGGATATCGACAGAGCTTGGAACAACCAGAACAATACGCCGAGAAAGGTTACCATGTCTGATAAGACCAAAGAGAACAGAGCCAACGACTATGATGCCGGTATCATCCTTGCCGGAAACCACGAGGGTGCCATGTATGCCGATGTGGATATCATCGTCAAGAGTGGTAAGGTGGCTCGTATCGTAAACGGAACTTTGGGTGCCCAAACAGAGTTTGAACTCCCTTACAATAACCAAACATACAAGGTGCCTTGCAATACCTATATGGGTAGAGCCAATATTCTGCTAGATCCAGCCAGTTCAGTATATAAGAAAAGCGATGATTCGAAGGAGGTGGATAATGCCCGCGTTGTCGTTACCGAACTTTATGGCGGTAGTATGGGACGTGGACATACGGGTAGTGTATATATCAACAACCCATTCTATGGCAACAGCACCATCACCATCAATGGCGGAACCTTCAAGGTGCTGCCAGATAACAACACCAAGAAAAGCAATATTCTCTGCGGTATCTTCGGTGCAGGAGCTGGTGGTATGAATGGTATAGGTTATGGTAAAGACGATGCCAAGACCCATACACCGGATGAAAGCATCGCCTACTGGAATGAAACAAAAGACGTGATGCTTTATGGTCCTTACAAAGATGCCAAGAGCAATTTGGTTTCCTACCATTGCTATAACGCAGGAAATTATACTTATACCCCTGTAAATCCTCTCAAGACCAACACCCAAATCATCATCAATGATGGTATCTTTGGCTCTAAAGATAAAGATGGGGAGATTGACGGTATCTATGCCGGAGGTAGCGGATATATGAGTCCGGGACTGTGGACTTCTTCCGGCGCCATCCCAAGTAAGACGGGTGGTAATGTATATGGAAGCGAGGGAGAAACAGCCGCTGTATCTCTTACCATCAATGGCGGCACCTTCTATTGCAAGAACGGTATCTTTGCGGGAGGACGAGGCACCTACTGGTATTACTCCAACAATCCTTACGGAGCCAAGGAAGGAAAGGGACAAGCCAGCGACTATACTGCCCTCGGTCAAACCTACGGCAATGTAGCTCTCAATATCAATGGCGGAATCTTCCATTGCCCTATTTTCGGAGGCGGATATGGTGTGGCAGATGCAAGATTGTATGATACAGTCAAAGATGTCTCTACTCTCTCGGAGATGGCTCGCATCTACGGCAAATCCAATGTCACCATCTATGGCGGCACCTTCTATCAGAACATCTATGGAGGTGGCGATATGGCAGTGGTAGAAAACATAAAAAAATATGGCAACAAGATTATAAGAAAAGATGCCACCAACGTGATTATCGGCGATAAAGCCAATATCCTCGGCTCTGTCTTTGCAGGCGGAAAAGGAAGGAAGAGACGTCTTACCACTCCTAATGCAACCACGGTATCAACAGATGGTTTTACCCAACTCCCAGATTCTGTGGGAAAGGTAATCGGCAATACCAACGTCACCTTCACCGGAAGCAGCCAGCAGGCACCTTCCATCTATGGCGATATCTATGGCGGCGGAAACTATGCACAGGTAGATGGCAGCACCAACGTTAACATCTTCGCTGCCAACTTCGCCGGACAGATATTCGGTGGCGGTATGGGTAATATCAAGGATGAATCGGGAAATGAACTGAGCGATGAGACGAAGTTCACTTCTGCCGATATTTCAGGCGATACCAACGTGAACCTGGCACAGGATATGGTCGGACAGGAAGAAGGCGACGACGGAAAGCCAAAGGACAGCTTCTCCATCAATGTCATCTGGAATAAGATATGGGATGCAGAAAAGAATGATTTCATCATCTGGTATCCAAAGGAAACAGAAGATAAGAATAACACTAAATACTTCTTCGGAAAGGCCAAAGAAGACGATGCAAACGCCGTGGCACATTTTCTGAACCCTCATAATATCTATGGTGGCGGTAATCTCGCCTGCAAAGTAAAAGGTGTTGCTACGGTAGAGGTGCTGAAGGGTATGACTCCATTCGATCTTCTGAACACAGAAGAATGGAAGGATTCCTATAACAACAACAACTTCCCTCACTTCTCGGTATTCGGTGGCGGATATGGTGAGCACACCACCGTTAAGGATACTGAAGTGACGGTGAATGTAGAAGGAGATTATAGCGCCTATGATGCTGAGGTGGATGACGATGACGATATCGAGCAGATGGCTCGTCCTCACAGCCGCAGAAACGCCGCAAAGACAACCATCCCAGTTTTCGACAACTCCAAGGGTATTCCCAACTTCACCATCCTGGGTGTATTGGGTGGCGGATATGCCGGCACCGTAACCAGAAGTTCCAAGGTAACCGTAGATGGAAATACTTTCCTGCATCGTGTATATGGTGGAGGATTCGGTGACCCTTACAAAGATATAGACAACAAGACGGGTCAAATTGGTAATAATAAAGACCAAGATTCACGTACAGAGGTTTTTGTGAAAGGCGGAAACATCTATGGCGATGTTTTCGGCGGTGGTGCAGGTGTGGCGCCAAAGACTGCTACAGGCACCCCCTTCACCAACGTGGCTCGTGTCATCGGCAAGACCATAGTTGAGATTTCTGACGATGCCAAAATCTATGGTAAGGTTTATGGCGGTGGAGATATGGCGAATGTAGGTCCGGAAGATTATAAGCAGGATTATAGCATAAAGCCAATAAGCCATTCCAACATCAAAAAAGACACAGGCGATATCATCTATGATGATGAAATCAATCCATCATACATAGTAGATAACTATCGTACCCTGGTGAATATCATCGGCGGCGACATCTTCGGTTCCGTTTTCGGCGGCGGCAAGGGTCTTCGCAGAGAAGCGGCTGAACATTATGAACAGGTGGGTCGCATCAACGGCAACACCATCGTTCACGTTGCCAATACAGCGGCTACATCCATCAATTCCATTGCACTCGATTATTACGGCAATACCGTGCCATACGTTTGGTACAACATTTATGGCGGCTGTGCCTATGGCACTGTAGCTGGCAATACTCTGGTTCATATCGAGGGCGGTATGCTGGGTCGTGACATCTTCGGTGGTGGTTACGGAGATATAGCAATTTCTGAAGAAAACCAGGATACCCAGGAAGTACTCGGAGAAAAGGATACAAACAACAAGGCTACCTACGCCAACATCCTCGGCAATACCCAGGTACAGATGGATGGCGGTACCTGGATATGGAACCAGAATGCCGATATCAACGGCAATATCACCACCTGGCTGGCAGCACAAGGCAATAGTCAGAAGATATGTAACTCTATTACAGAATTCAAGGAGATAACAGATGATATTCTGAAGGCAGAAAACATCAATGACCTCCCAGAAGGAAAGGCGAAGGCTGCCATCAATAGAATTCTGACGGATAAGGATACGCAGGAATTCTTCCGTTTTACCAATGATAAAATTCTCTCTGGAAATTTCAAGAAGAACAACAATATCTATGGTGGCGGCAACCGTGCCTGTCTGGTAGGAACCTATACCGATACAGATAAAACATTGGTAAAAGCTGGAACCGGCGAGGCTATCGTGGTTATCAACCACTCCCCTCTTGATGATATCACAGACAAGAATGGCAAACTGCTCAGTATGTTCGACGTTACCACCCTGCCGGGTCTCTGCTGGTATATCAGCGCCAAGAATGTTGCCGACCCTCAGTTCTCTGTTTTCGGTGCCGGATATGGTGCTAACACCAAGGTGGCTAAGGCGGAGGTGTATGCACAGCCGGGAAGTAGAATAAACAACGATGGAGTCATCAATGTCGACGGGGCGAAATTCCGTTATCTCAATCAGATTAATGACTTAAAGACATACGCCGTTTTCGAGACAAGCCTCTATAACGATTTCAAGAAAGTAGACAAAGAAGAGAAGATAAAATATTTTGGTAGTGTGGATGGTACTGACAGGGACCCGGCAACCTTCCGTCGCTATCGCGTAAGTCGTCTGGCTTGGACGCTCGGTGTACCGGGCTTTTCTTTCCAGGCCATTCATGGTGGTGGTTTCTCTGGATATGTAACAGGCAATACCTACGTAGAGACCGACTGTCAGCTTTTCTGCGAAAACATCTATGGTGCCGGACTCGGTGCCGTGCCTTTCGGAGAATATACCACGGGCGATGGCTATGACTTCGGAAAGGTAGGTGGCAAATCCAAGATATTCATCAAGTCGGGCTTCGTAGGTCAGAACGTATATGGCGGCGGTGCCGGAGTAGAGTCGGTAAAGAACAAGGATGGACAATTCATCGACTTCCCGGATATGGCAAGCGTAAAGGAAACAGAGGTACATATCTATGGTAGAAAACTGACATTGAAAAATACCAATAATATCGAGATAGACCGTACCCTGATTATCGGAAGCGTATATGGCGGAGGCGATGTGGCAAACGTCTTAGACTCTACCCTTGTCAACATCCGTGGTGCCGGCATCTATTCGCAGGTATTCGCCGGCGGCAAGGGCCGTCTTGTCACCCAATGTGCCGATGCCAAGCAGTTGGGCGCCATCCACGGCAATACAAAATTGCTGATAGACCGACCACGCATCACCTATCCATACTGGACAGAAGCTGGCGGTTTCGAAGATCCTTCTTCAGATAAGAACATGGCGCATCCTGCTGCCGACATCAACAAAACCATGCTGCCATTGCTGATGGAAAAAATTTATGGTGGTTGCCAGAACGGAACGGTATATGGTAACACCTTCGTCACCATCTACGATGGAAGAATAGGTCATGGCATCTATGGCGGAGGCTTGGGCAGCTGCGACAGCATCATCGTCAATGGACAGGATTCTCTTGCCATCACCTCGGCAGATGTTAAGGGTAACACCAATGTATATATCAAGGGCGGTCAGGCAATGCTTACCTCCTACTGGCTGGCAGATACCCGTTCCTGGGAACCGGCAAGTATCATTGAAGGTATCACCTACTCTCCACAGTACAACCACCAGACATTGAAATTCAAGATCAACCACAACATCTATGCCGGTGGAAACATAGCATGCGTGGTAGGCAAAGATGCCCATCTCACCATGGAAAAGGGATTGCTGCATGATAATACCCAGGTGGTTTATGGAGTGAATGTGAAGTTCTTCGAAACCATGGTATGGAAAGAGATATATAATAAGGTGGGATCCCCTCACTTCTGCGTTTTCGGTGGCGGCTATGGAGAACATACCGTCATCAAGGGAGACACCCATGTGAACATCGCCATGACTGGAAGAGGAAGCAAGATTGACCCATCCATCGATTTGAAGAAAGGCGAAGAATACAAACACTTCTGGAGCGGATATTCCGTGATGGACTTCGTGGGTGGCGGCTACTCAGGTAAGGTGGAAGGTGAAACCTATGTAACAGGAGATGGTGGTGCCTTCTGCCGCCGACTCTTCGGTGGCGGATTCTACAACTCCGTCAAGGCTACCCATGTGGATATCCATGCGATGGACTGCCGTGACATCTTCGGCGGCGGTATGATGGGTGATGTGGAAAAGAGTACCACGGTAAATATCGGAACCCAAAATCTTTCAGCCGCATCATCAGAAAGCACTTTCAGCAACAAGGACATCTTCATCCATGGCAATGTATACGGCGGTAACGACGTATCAGGCTATGTAAACGTAGTTCAGAAGAATGGTAACTTCACGGATAATGAAGGTACAGGTACACATATTAATATATATGGCGGTAAGATTGACGGCGACGTGTATGGTGCCGGAAACGGTGACTACCTCTATGCCTTGGACAGAAAGGGCAACACCCAGATTACCGTGAACGAGAACTATCCTCTCAACCCGAACGACCCTAATTCGGAAACCACTCCATTGGTATTCACCGTACCGATGAGAGAGAACATGCCTTCTCACAAGGCAGCCAGCGATGCAGCCAAGATGGTGAACATCAACTCGTGGAGACCGATGACCAACAAGGTGAATATCAATATCAAGGGTAACAGCGACGAGGATTACGTGCTTATCAAGGGCGATGTATATGGTGGAGGTAACTCTGCCACCGTGCTCAAGGCACAGAAAGCCAATGCACAGGCAAGTGAACAGGGTAATGACCAGGCCAATGACCAGGCTAGCTCTCAATCTGGTACCCAGACCGTTGCCCAAACCACTGAAACCGTGGGTAGCGTGGATATCAAGATTGGCAGTAACGTCAACATCCGAAGCGTATTCATGGGCTGCAACGGCGAAGCACTCTTCACGGCATCCGAAGACAACAACTTCATGAACAAATTCCAGAAGTTGAATGGCGATTACTATGATGCCAGCAAGGAACTGGACTTTGCTGATTCTATCGACTGGGAGAACGACCCTTCCAACAAGGGTATCAATACCCTGTATCTGCCAACAGAAAATGCCCAGCGCCCACTCATCTATCCTCATCTTCTCGACCTCTATTTCCAGCCGGTGGAGATGAATATCCAGGGAACTTTGCAATGGGCAGAGAATCTTACCAACTGCACCATCGGTTCTTTCTATTGCGGTGGAAACCGTGGCAACATGAATATCTATCCGGATGAAAAGGGCAAGGTGGTAGATTATATCTTCCCGGAAGGTCTCACCATCACCAGCAAGATTGTGGGTGGCTGCAACAATGCCAACTACGACTATAAGGGAGAAGTTACCCACGAGGGTGGCTATCTCCTCGGAACAGCTCATTCTGAGAAACCATTCATCAAGCTTACCATCAAGAACAAGTTTGAGCCTGCAGTGGTAGAGGATGCCTACCAGGGCGGTTGCGTTTATGGCGGCTGCTACAAGACGGGAACCGTGAGAGGCGACGTTACCATCGACCTCCGGAGCGACATGCTTGCCGGTAAGGATCAGGCAAAACTGGAAAAATCAAACGAATATCTGGCTACCAATCCGGAATACGCCAGCCTCAACATCTATGGTGCCGGATATGGTATGGAGAGTTACGTTTACGGCAACACCAACATCATCATGGGTAATGGTGTAAAATGTTCTGAACCTAAGACTACTGAAGATGGTAAGTTCCTGCCTTGCGGTGTAAACGAAGGTGCTGGTGTTTCAGCCAACTTCATCTATGGTGGCGGTCAGCAGGGTAATGTCATCGGTCTTACCAATGTGGATATCCTCAATGGTCACGTCTTCCGCTCAGTAACCGGCGGTTCCTATTCGGGCTATGTATATGGTTCCACCCAGGTAAAGGTGGGTTATCCAACCTATTATAAGGTGAAAGAATTGAAGAGCGGAAAGTATATCCTGAAACGTACCGACCAGAAGAATCTTGACCTGAAGAACAATGATGGAACCATCGAGACTCCTACCATCAAGCAGGAGATTCATCTGCTTGCCAGTGAGCTGATTTCGCAGGGTGTATATGATGACATCGTGGCGATAGATAACGGTACCCGAGTAGATATAACAGAATCCGACAAAGGTAAGTATTTCAGCAAGGTTGCTGCCAAGGAGCCATCTATGGGTTGGGACAACGTACATATCAATATCGACGAAGCGATTTATGGCGGAGGATATTCCCTCGCCCAGGGTACATCCGTGCTGGCAAACAACACCACGGTACTGAAGCTGACGAAGGATTTCAATGTAGATAAAGCCTTTACCAACAGTGCAGAACATCTGGAAGAGTTGAAGTCGCTTCCGCGTGGTACTACTGCTGGCTTCGGAGGAAACACCCTGATTCTGATAGGCGACAGCAAGACCAGTGAGCATATTACCATCTCCAAGCAGGACATGAAGGAAATCAATCTTCCGAATGGTACCGACCTCTATGGCTACTATTACAGATATTACGATGATAACAGCAAGGACGACGAATACACCTATCGCTTCATCTATGAGATGGTGAAGTACTACAAGGGCGACAAAGTTCCAGATTTGGAAGGCATCAGGGAGAATACATTCTATGAGTATGACAGCGAGGGTGGTATCTTCGGCGATGGTCACCTCTCCTATGCCCAGGGCTTCCGCAGTGCGGATATCACGGGCTATGGTTTTGCCAACCATACCATCGACAATCCGAAAATCATCAACACTTTCCAGCGAATTGATATCCTTCGACTGGAAGACAACTGCTTCTCATTGCTCGGTGCACGCGACTATACCGTCAACGAAATCAACAAGACTCCTTACTCCATCGCACGTGTGGGAGAAATCAAGATGGTGGGAAATGAGGTGGCTTATACAGACGGAAAACTGGAAGGTGAACCAGAGACGCATGACATCACTTCAGCCAAATTCAAGTATAGCAACAAGGCGCGCAACTTTATGGGACTCGCCAACAACATCCACTATGTAGGAGCCGTTTATTCCAACGTGAAGTTCTCCGACCCTTGGCATGACGAAAATGGCAAGCCAGCAACCGACAACATCTCATACCAGAATAAAAAGCAGGGCTATATCGACAATTATAAAGAGAACAAGGACATTTCTGAATTCCAGGAGCGTAACAATGGTACAGCAAAGAACATGATAGGTATCGCATCGGGATACGCCCTGAAGATTCAGAACGTGCAGGAAATCATTAATACCACCACCCTGAAGATGGATGAAAAAATCTACTACGGTCCTATCCACGGCATCATAGAGATGAACCTGATAAGCGCACGCCCTGGAGAAGGTGGCGGATATGTATATGCCGACAACGTGCATGAGCGTACCGCAGCAGAGGGAGAAACCAAACACGAGATAGACTTCCTCGAAACAACAGGAAACTTCGTCTTCCCACTGAACTACACCAACAAGACAGGCAACAACCGCTTCATCGTTGACGATTGTTCGCCAAAGGGATTCTACAGTTTGGCTACCGATAAGGATCCAGACAAAGAGATGGACATCCACTACTGGTACGTAACGGGCTACAACTATTATTACAACGCCCACATTACGGGTTATACCTATAAGGAAAAGATCCACTTCGACAACGACAACTCGGATGGTCTTACCGCCCTTGCCGGCTTGAAACCAAGAGCCAAGGTAAGTATCAAGAGTTGGAAGATGAGAAGTGGACATCCCGTTGGCGACAGCGAACAAAAGAAAAACTACCAATGCGACTTGGAGGAATATGCACCAACACAATACCAGCTCTACGTGGGTGCATCGGATACCACCGCCTTTATAGGTGCTACATCCCAAGACCAAGCGGATAAAGCCGACAAAGGTTTTGCAGCCATCCTGTCCATGTCTGATAAGAAGGAGAATGATAATATTTATTATAAGACCGAAGTACTCAACAATACCATCCAGGGAGGTGACGCCAAGATTGCTTTCCGTCTGTACGACTACAACATGAATAACGCAACGCCGGAGTACTACAAGGATCATCTCTCCAAGAAATGCCAGGCTACCCTCGTGCTGGAATCACCAGCCCTCGACGAGAATGGCAATCAAAAGAAAGACAAAGATGGCAAGGACGTGAACTACACCTACACCATCTATCTTACCATCGAGTATGTAGAGGGACCTAACTTTACGGGTGGCATCACCATCGACAACTGTGCCCTGCCTGGCGAGATGATTCGCCTGAAGAAGGACAAGGTGAAAATTTCCGCCGACCAGTCATTCGCACCGAATGGCTACTTCTGGCACATCGGCAAGTTGCAGAAGGATAAAAATGGAGAATTCGTGAAGGATGACAAGGGCGACATCCAGTTTGAAGACGGAAGCGGTTGGCTGCTTGCAACCACGACATCGAAAGACACCTATAAGCAGGGAGACAAGATAGACAAGGATCGCAACGACCTCTTCGCAGGTGCCAAATACGACAAGACCACCGACTATCTCGACATCCCAGCCTACTACTTCATGAACGGTTACGGTGTGCAGCTGGGCGTCACCATGACGGGTATCAAGGAGACGGTGTTCCCTGTGAACATAGCACTAGGCGATACCCTCGTGGTTCACAACTATCACCAGATGGATCCTCATAAGGCAGGAATTGACCTGCATCTGTCAGAGGCCATCGAACGTGCCCAGAAGGAATCGAACTTCGCTGAACCTCGCATCTATATCAACGATGCCAGCGACCTGAAGGCGTTCATCAACTTCGTTGATACGATAGAAGGAAATGCCCAGTTCATCCTGCAGAACGACCTCACCATCCCTAAAGACTATGATGGCAGCAAGATTATCTTCAAGGGAACCTTGCATGGCAACGGTCACATCATAAATGGCTTGAGGAAAGACCAGGCACTCTTTGCGGAAAACCAGGGAAAAATCTACAACCTCGGTCTGGCAACGGGCAGTATCGCTACGAAGGGCTGCACCACGGGCACCTCATCTACGGGCACCTCATCTACGGGTGAATACCACTGCTGCTTCGAATATGCCCCTGCCACTTCTAAACCTGTTGTATATGGAATGGACGGCAAGGCTAACAGCAGCTATACTCTTGAAGACTTCAAGTATGGCAAGGTGGCATACGATCTGAATGGCTACTACCTGCGTGCCCGCACAAGCCATGACAAGGAGGAAGACAAGACGGCACTGAAGTACATCTACGACTATTATGCCAATGGTGACTATCAGTATGCACACCGCAAGGATGCCATCACGGGCAAGAACACGGGTATCACCTATCTCCGTACGGGTCAGGATAGCGACCTACCTAACTATGGTCAGACAGAAACCCGCCACGACCAGAATCATGCCATCGACAAGGCGCGTGCACAGGGATATGCAGCGGCAACAAATACAGAAAAGGAATCCCGCACAGGCTACTACCTGCCTCTGTTCAATGAAAACAAGTACGGTAGTGAACTGATGAACGACTTCCTCTTCTGGGGACAGAGCCTGCAATCAACTCCAGCAGATTATCCTGCCAAGATAGCATCGCAGCAGAACAAGTACATAATCAACCGAGTATATCGCACCGACGGATATTACGGAAGTAAAAATTCAGGCAAGTTCTACTACAATGCCTACAACCAGGATGGCGGAAAAATGGGTACATACGTACATCTTCCTGCAACAACAGCCATCAACTTTGCTGCCAGCGATGACAATGCCACCTCTTTCTACGATTTCATCATCAAGGATGGGGTGACCCGAAACCTCCTGGTTTATACGGAAGGCAACAAGGAGGACAACACCACCGATGCATACGACATCGTAAGCAAGGCATTGAGTTACGACGAGAACACAGCAGAAAGTCTCATCATGGGACACCATATCGTGAAATCAGGCGAAGCCTACACTACCCAGAAGCTCCATCTTGTGGAACGCACTCCTGATGGCAAGAACAGCGAGGGCGATGCCTGCGACAACAACGACTTCTGCGTGCCTATCCCATTCTCGGTAACCGACCATGCCTGGTATGTACGCAAGCCATTGTATTATGCAGAAAATACCACGGGTGCATGGGAAGGCATCTGTCTGCCATTCACCGTTCAGAAAGCGGAAGCATCCATCAATGGTGAGATTACCCATTTTTATGGAACGGAAGATCTGCGCCATGAGTACTGGCTCCGTGGCTTGACTGAAGTGAAGGCTACAAATACAGTAAATACAGTAAATGCAGCCAATGCTACCGAGAAGACAGCCATCTTCCAGCGCCCTGGTGCTGCAGATGACGATGGACTCTTCCATGTTGCCAACGCAGAGACTCAGGAGTATGAGTTCCATAACACCTTCTTTGTAGATACTTACAAGGCTTGGTCGTATAATGAGGAGAAAAATTCATATTATAATGAGCCACATACCTACTCGGGCTATCTCCCGCTTACAGCCGGAATACCATACGTGGTTCGCTTCCCAGGTGAGCGCTATTATGAGTTCGACCTTTCAAGTAAGTTCTACAACAGTCTCTTGAATAAGAAGGCTGAGGCTCAGACCATCACCTTCCATGCCTATGGTGAGGCAAGCGATAAGGCTTCAAGGAAGGCTATCGTGATACCTGTCACCCAAAACATGGGAACAGAGAATATCAGCGGCTTCTCGCACAGAGGAACCTTTGCTGCCCAGCAGGTAGCCAACGGCACTCTCGGTATGAATGACAACGGTTCAGCGTTTGTCTCTGCTTCAGGTTCAGCCCTGGCTTCTACTTCGGGTTCTGCCCTGTCGCACACCACTGTGATGCCGTTCCGCACCTATATGGCACCGGCAAGTCAGCAGGCAAGAGTCCGTTCTACCGATGAAACAAAGGTAATCCGCATCAGCGAAACCACGGGCATCGACAGGATTGAACCAGAGGCGAATGGAAACGATGAAGATACTCCAGCAGGAGAATACCTCCTCATCCGCCCTATCGGCGCTCATCGTGTAAGCATCGAGAGCACCTACGCCACCCAGCTCAAGGTATTCTCAACCACTGGTCAGCTTCACCGCATCCTGGATGTGCAGCCAGGCACCGCCACCTACAGCGGTTTCCCTGACGGCATCTACATCTTCGGAAAAGCTAAGGTTTTAGTTAGATAATACAAGCAGCACGCCCTGAAAGGGCAGAAGCTCCTAGCCCAGGGCAACACCCTGGGTTACCAAATAGTGAGCAATGCGCCCTGTAAGGGCAAAAGCTTTAAAACAGATAATAAATCTTCGAAAATTATGAATAGAAAGAATAAGATATCAACCGGCAACTTCCTCCGTTCCCTCATCCTCCTCGTGATGATGGGATGGATGGGAAGTGCGTGGGCACAGGATGTCACAACTTCCGAGCAGCTGCTTTACTCCACCGATTTCCAGGAATGGGATAATATCGACTGTACATCTACGGTGGATAAAGTGGTCCATCTCAAGACCCAATATACCAAAGAGAACTTTACTCTCACGCTCCATGGCGTGGGAGTAGATCCTATTGGTACAGACGCCAAGAAATTTCCCGGTTACACCGGATACTTGAAAACGGCGAAATATACATCTGAATATAGCCAGGATTTTCCTACAGCAATAACATCCACGCTGAAAAGTATCACCAGGATTGAACTCATTCAGGTGGCAACGGGTAAACAAAGAGGTATCAAAGTATCTGTTAAGGGAGACGGAGATGAAGTTTGGGTTCCACTTCATGATAAATCTATCGAAACAGCTTCTGGCGAAAAACTCTCCTACGAAGTAAAAAGAACCAATTGCCAGATAAAATTCGAGAACTTTAATGATCCTAAAAAAGGACGTGACAACAATGCCTATATCGTAGACCTCAAAATCTACGGCGACGTATCAGGAGCCGTTACTCCGAAAGTTCTGAAACAAATCAACTTTCAGAAATCAGATGATATAGCAGGAAAATTCCCTATCAAACTCATCTGCGATGAGGAGGATAAGGTCACCTTGCCATCTGGCAACACCTTCTCACGTCCCGGCTACACCTTTACCGGTTGGACGGATGGAGAGAATGTATATCAGCCGGGCGATACCTATACCGCTACCAATGCAATCACCCAGATGAAAGCCAAGTGGGAAAAGAACAGCTATCAGCTCTATGACAGCAATCAGGCAACAACGGCAGTTTGGAGTTTTGACCCAAGCCAAGCACCTGCCATCAACATCTTCCGTTCCAATCATCAGAAAGACTTATCCTATACCTCCCCTGCCAGCATCTATATCAATGAGAGTACGCAGGAAAAACAGGATGTAGCGCTGGATATCCACATCGATGAAGATATCAAAATGTTGCAAAACGGAAAGATGGACAATACGATGGCAGGAGTTACGGGTGCCCTGGTAAAGGATAGCGTGAAATTCACTTTACCTGCCATCTATGGCATGAAAGTAGCCTTCCATGCCTCAACTGCTATTGGAGAAATCATCCTCACTGATGATGCAGGAACTTCTCTGTCATCTGCAACAGATGCCGTCACATCTGATGACGGCAGAACTATCACCTTCACCTATCAGGGCGATGCAAAATCCGTCACCTTTTTGATGAAGAAGGCAAGCCAGACAGAAGGAACCGACTGTTATCTCAATGATATCACAGCCATCTATCCACTGGTGCCTAATGTAGTAGCCGTCAATTCCATATCGAATGCAGATGCTACGGCATTTCCGAATGAAAAGCCTCAGAATGCAGGTAAGGTTACCATCACACTTAAAACTGCTGCTGCGCCACATGGCAATATCGGAAACCGATATAAGGTGGGTGATGTAGTAACCATTTCTGCTACTCCAGATTATGGCTACGATTTTCAGGAATTCAAAATCGGCGAAACAACAAAAGCAGCTTCTTTCGATTATACCGTAAAGGATGGCATCAATAACATAGAAGCCATCTTCCTGCGCAAAGAACTGCACAAGGTAACAATCAAGCCATCAGATGCCAACCTGGGTTCTGTATCCCTTTCTCCTCATTATGATAATTTCTATCAGGAAATACGCGAAGAAGGAAGCAATGGAAAACCGGGAAAGATAATCCGGATAGAAAGCTGGTATACTCCTCAAACAGAAGTAACGGCTACAGCTGAAGCTGCAGCCAACTACCGTCTGGAGTATTGGGAGAAAGATGGCGTTGAAACACAATACAAAGGTGATAACCTGAAATTCACCATAGAAAATCAAAACGAAACAATCACCGCCCATTTTGCCATAGGTCATAAGGGAAAAGTTATTTTTGCTTATGGCGACCAGCGTGTGAACGGAGAACCGGAAAAGGCTGGTTACAAGAATGCCGTCAGTCAGCCGCTTCCTGAAATCAAGGATGTACTCTCCTTCACCATCCCAACCAACTACACCTTCTTCAAAAGTGTAGATGAACAGGGAAATCAGGAGAAGGAACAGTACACCCTCGACCACTGGGAAAATAAAGCCAATCCTTCCCATCCTTATGAACTTGGCAATACCTATTCATTTGAGGAAGAAAACGAAGTCCTGACCCTCGTCCCTGTTTTCAAGATAAATCCTACCACACAAGACAACCGCATCAACAAACCGGTAATCCGCTACGACTTCAGTAGAAAAGTGAAGGAATATGAAGACCCTACTTCAGGAACCACCCGAAAAGTTTGTGCTCCCAATGTGGATATCAAAAAGAACCAGAACATCTTCTGGACAACGAAAGTATATACCAACGTTCGCAAAGGTGGTAAGGACCATCCCCACTGGCTCGACGTTGCCCTATGGTGCAACACGGGCAAAAATGGCTATATCCGAAACGAAGACTTCGACGACTGGTGTGCCTTCGGTCCTGGTACCACATTCTGGACGGCATCAGGAACAGGAAACAAAATATCAATCCTTTCGTACTCCAAAATCACCTCAACCACCATTGATGGCGTAGTGCCGACACTCAACAGAGAACGTACCAACATAGAACGCCAAAAAGCCGGACTGCCGACGCTCGAAGAAGAGGAACAGGGCAAAAGCGTTAAAGCCTATATGTATGTATACAGTTACACCACCATCAATTCTGATGTACGCGTACCTATTATTATAGGGGATGACTACTCTTACTACCAGTGGATGGAAATAGAGATGCAGGCTGCCAACTGGGTGACTCTTCATACCAAAATAGATAATGAAGCACACGGCAGGCTCGAGAAACCAGAACTTGTCATCACAGGAGAAGGACATGAAATCTCGAATATGGAAGATGGCGGCTATGCCTTCCACAGAGGAGAACGCATCAAACTGACTTTCGACCGAAAGAAAGGTTATGAACTGGATAAGATTGTCAACTTAGATGACCTGGATGAAGACGGAGAACCTGTTGCCATACTGAAAAAGACAGCAGATGGCTATTGGAGTATCACCGAAGATAACAAAGAAGTCTTCACGGTAACAACTTCTGAAAACTATCCGGATAACAGGAATGCTTATTGGGCAGAAGACAACATCCGTACAAAATACGAAGTGGAATTCGACATCACTGCCCATCATAACCTGCAGGTTTGTTTCAAGGAAAAGGACAAAACCTACCACATTACTTACAATGCAGGAGATTACGCTTCAGGTACATCACCCGAAGCTACCTGGGTGGAAGAAGGCGACTTGTTTAAAATTCCAAGAAACACTACCCTTTATTACGAGGGAAATACGCTGGCTTGTTGGAAAGACAGCAAGGGAGAAGAATACCAGATTGGCGAACGTTATCCTGCCCAGGCAAGCAACCTGAGAATGTTC
>ERZ1031651.28-NODE-28-length-23640-cov-9.136315_pt1 | contig 23640 bp, 27 predicted proteins | sample MGYA00516703_ERZ1031651 | MGnify/ENA primary metagenome ERZ1031651 (study PRJEB33719, sample SAMN04261213) | wastewater metagenome | biome: rural village; feature: human; material: feces | host: Homo sapiens | place: El Salvador | collected 2013-01-07 ... | reverse complement strand
ATATAATAAAAAAGTTGTATTTTTGCAAATTGATATGTTACATCCGTAGAAATACAATAAAAACAATGAATACAGAAAATAACGAGAATCAAGAAGAAAAGAAAACAAGCCAGCAAATGCATAAGGTTAAAACAATTATCATTGACACAGGCAAGATAAGACAAACCAAAGCATTCGCCCGGCAAGATGGTGCCATCCTCGGAGCTGTCTGGATTGTCAGTTTCGTATGTACCATGCTGGCAGTAGACCCGCAATACCGGATGCTGGGATTCATTTCCAACATTCTCATCATAGCAACCCCATTTGTTGTGGCCAAGCGACTGAAGGCATTCCGTGACTATGCAAGAGACGGACATATCTCTTTCCGTCATGCATTCTACTATTGCATCCAGACATTCTTCAATGCAACCCTTCTGCTTACCCTTGTGCAATATCTTTGGTTCCGTTTTATGGATACGGGTCTATTCATGAACCAACTGCAAACCAACTATCAGATTGTAGCACAAGCGTATCAGTTAACTGCAGGGGAATCTAAAGCCCTGCTTGATGCTGTCTGTATGATGAAACCGATAGCCTGGGCTTCGATGTTTATGATTACCGACCTGGTAGCAGGTGCAGTACTCAGCCCGATTATTGCTGCTGTAATGGTAAAGAAGAATAAACAACAGCATACAAAATAACAATAAATAAGAAACAAACAGATAAATACAAGATAATGGATATTTCAGTAATAATTCCTCTCTTTAATGAGGAAGAGTCGTTACAAGAGCTCTTCGCCTGGATAAAGCGAGTAATGGACTCAAACGATTTTACTTATGAAGTCATCTTTGTGAACGATGGTTCTACCGACCGTTCATGGAACGTCATTGAAGAACTTGCCGAGAAGAATGAGCAAGTAAAGGGTATCAAATTCCGCAGAAACTATGGAAAGAGCCCAGCACTCTTCTGTGGTTTCAAAGAAGCGCAGGGCGATGTAGTCATCACCATGGATGCCGATCTTCAGGATTCTCCAGATGAGATTCCGGGACTCTACCAGATGATTATGAAAGAGGGATATGACCTCGTGTCCGGTTACAAGCAGAACCGTAAAGAAGGAGACCCTCTGAGCAAGACCATCCCTACCAAACTCTTCAATGCTACTGCACGCAAAGTAAGCGGCATACACAATCTGCACGACTTCAACTGCGGTCTGAAGGCTTATCGCCTCGACGTAGTTAAGAATATCGAGGTATATGGTGAGATGCATCGTTATATTCCATATCTAGCCAAGAATGCAGGCTTTGCCAGAATTGGCGAAAAACCTGTTCATCATCAGGCAAGAAAGTTCGGCAAATCAAAGTTCATGGGTTGGAACCGCTTTGTAAATGGTTATCTTGACCTGATGACTCTCTGGTTCCTGAGCAATTTTGGCAAAAAGCCAATGCACGTATTCGGCTTCCTGGGTAGCGTCGTATTCTTCATAGCCTTCCTATCGCTCATCGGCTTAGGCATAGACAAGGCCATCGATCTGCACAACGGCATCTACGGACATCTCATTACCGATTCACCTTACTTCTTCATTGCTCTTGTAGCAATGGTTTTGGGTAGCCAGCTGTTCCTTGCCGGATTCCTGGGCGACCTTATCAGCCGCCAGAACCCAAACCGTAACGATTATCAAATAGAAAAAGAAATAAGATGCGGAAAATAATACCTTTCGTCGTTTTCATGGTTCTAGCCATGATGGGATGTACATCTCTCGACTGCCCACTCAACAATACTGTATATACCAAATACAAGTTGATGGGCGACAACAAAACGCTAAAAGACACGCTAACGATTTCTACGAAAAAGATAGCAGGAACAGATAGCGTGCTGATCAATAAGGATGTAAACGTAGACAGTTTCAGTCTGCCTATGAGTTACAGCCTGGATGAAGACGTATTGTTTTTCGAGATACATACCCTATCGAAGCAAGTATTCAAGGACACCGTGACTGTATCAAAGGAAAACCGCTCTCATTTTGAGTCGGTAGACTGCAGTCCATCGTTCTTCCATACGATAACCGATGTTAAGACTACTCACAATTATATTGACTCAATAGTCATCAATCAAAAAGAGGTAAATTATGATGCATCCAAAGCACATTTCTACATATATTTTGGCAGCCGCAACTAGTATGCTATCCCTATTTGCTGTTCTCCCCTGTCAGGCCCAAAGCAAGAAGAAGATCATAGAGCAGCAGCCTGATACCATACCTTTTTTTAGAGGTATGGCTGTGGGTGTTGACCTGATAGGTCCCGTACAGTTGATGGTTAGCGACTATGGTCAGTACGAAGCATCTCTCCGTATCAATCTGAAAGACAAGTATTATCCTGTTTTCGAATTGGGTTATGGAAAGGCAGATGCCAGCGATGAGGCAACCCGAATCACCTACAAGACCAGCGCTCCCTATTTCAGATTAGGTGTAGACTGGAATCTTCTGAAGAACAAACACGATGACTACCGTCTGTTTGGCGGTTTCCGTTATGCCTGCACCTATTATGAATATGACCTGAGCGCCCCACCCGTTACAGACCCAGTATGGGGCGGCGAAACGCCCTATGGAGGTAACGGCATTTCCTGCAACTATCATTGGCTGGAAGGCGTGATAGGTATTGATGCCAAAATCTGGGGTCCCGTCCGTATGGGCTGGAGTTTCAGATACAAACGCCGCCTCTTCAAGAACGATGGAGAATTAGGCAACACCTGGTATGTGCCAGGCTATGGTAAGCAGGGAGGTTCACGCCTTGGCGGAACATTCAATGTAACCCTGGAGATTTAAAGACTTCATAATTATGAAAAAAAAGAAACTTATCTGGCAAATTCCATTTCTGTTGATACTTATCATTGGTACCATCGTTATCATACGTCAGCAGCATAATACGCCCTATCAGAAAGATACCGGCTTTATCTTTGGCACCATCTATCACATCACCTATCAGAGTGATACCAACTACCAGCAAGAGATAGAAACAGAACTCAAGAAGGTAGACCAATCCTTGTCTCCTTTCAATAAGACCTCTGTCATCACACAGGTAAACCAAGGTAAAGATATTGAGGTAGACGAAATGTTTACCGAAGTATTCCGCATGGCAGAAAGCATCTCAAAAGAAACCAATGGAGCCTTTGATATCACGGTTGCCCCAATGGTAAACCTCTGGGGCTTTGGATTCAAGCAGGGGGTACCTCCTACGAAAGCCAAGATAGACAGTATCAAAACGCTGGTTGGTTATGAGAAAGTAGCCCTGGAAAAGGGACATATCATCAAGCAAAATCCAAAAATTATGCTTGACTGTTCTGCCATCGCCAAAGGATATGGCAGCGACATCGTTGCCAGATTCCTGAAAAAGAAGGGTATCAGCAACTTTATGGTTGAGATTGGTGGAGAAATCGTAGTAAACGGCGTTAGCGAGAAACAAGTGCCTTGGCATATTGGTATCAACAAGCCAACTGACGATTCTACCAATACGAGTCAGGAAATTCAGGATGTACTTGATATTACCGACATAGCCATGGCTACGAGTGGTAACTACAGAAACTTCTATTATAAAAACGGCAAGAAGTATGCACATACCATAGACCCAAAAACAGGCTATCCTGTGCAGCATAACATCTTATCTGCAACGGTTTTAGCCAAGAACTGTGCTACAGCCGATGCCTATGCCACCTCGTTTATGGTGATGGGAATGGAGGGCGCAAAACAGATTCTGAAAAAGCATCCGGATCTCTGTGCATATCTCATCTATGCTGACGAGAAAGGACAAAACAAGATATGGTATTCACCATCTCTCAAAAACAAGATATTAAATAAATAAACTTACATGCCAACCAATAGACTATACGACAGTTTATTATCACTCCCATTATTCCTGGGAATGACTCGCTATGACTTCCAAAACGTAGCAGGCAAAACCCGTTTTGACTTTCAAAAACTGGAAGCGGGTGAAACTGTCGTTGAAGAAGGCACCAGTTGTACACGTCTATATTATTTAATCAGTGGAGATATTAAGGTGATAACCCAGGCAGACGACTACGGCTATCAGGTAGAAGAAGACATTTCGGCACCGGAATCATTCCAGCTGGAACGGCTTTTCGGTCTTACCCAGCGCTTCACCCACACTTATGTGGCAAAGAACAGCTGCAGCATCATGTCAGTCAGCAAGCAAGAGATCATGAAGTTATCCGATGAATATGAAATATTCCGCATCAATCTTCTGAACTTGGTCTGCACCCAATCCCAGAAAAACAACCGCAGACTGTTCAGAGTTCCTGCCAAGACACTGAGTGAGCGTCTGATCCGTTTCTTCGAGAGCCACAGCGTCCGCCCGGCAGGCGAGAAGATTTTTCATATCAAGATGACCCGTTTGGCAGAAGAGATGAATGTAAAACGCATCTATGTATCCCAAGCCCTCAACGAATTACAGTCAGAAGGACTTATCCAGCTACAACGAGGCAGAATCTATATCCCTGCACTGGAAAATCTCATCAAACGATAAAGAAAGTATAACGACCGATAAATATAAGTTAAAAACGTTTATTATCAAGGCAATAAAGCATTTTTTTGCTAACTTTGCAGCTAAAAAGTAACAATATGCAAGACAATACAAAACAAAATAGAACCAACCCATTCTTCGTGCCTTACAATACACCGCACGATACAGTACCATTCGAACGAATCCGTCTCGAAGATTATGAGCCAGCATTCATGGAGGGAATCCGCCGTGATGACGAGGCTACAGACAAGGTTGTAAACGATCCGGCAGAACCAACCTTTGAGAATACCATTGCAAGAGTTGATCCCGATAAGGGCGAACACTATTACGACCTCTTGAGCCGTGTATCTAACGTATTCTCTTGCATGATGAGTGCAGAAACCTGCGAAGAGATGGAAGAGATTGCGCAGAAGATGAGTCCGATTCTCACCAAGCACGCAAATGACATCACGCTGAACAAGAAACTCTTCGAGCGCATCAAGTTCGTTCACGATCATCCAAACAGAGAACTGACTCAAGAAGAGAAGATGCTTCTGGACACCAGCTATGACGGATTCGTACGCAGCGGTGCACTTTTAGATGAAGAAGGCAAAGAGAAACTTCGCGAACTTACAGAAGAAGCCAGTATGCTCACTCTGCAGTTCTCACAGAATCTCTTAAAAGAAAACAAGGCATTTACACTCCATATCACAGACGAAGCTCAGCTCGACGGACTTCCAGAAACAGCAAAAGCTGCCGCTGCGCATACCGCCAAAGAGCAGGAAAAAGAAGGCTGGATCTTCACACTCGATTATCCAAGTTATTCTCCATTTATGACCTACTCTACCCAGCGTGAGCTCCGCAAACAGATGTATATGGCACGCAATACGGTATGTACCCATGATAACGAGCAGAACAACCTGGAAATCTGCAAACGACTGGTAAACCTGCGCAGAGAGCTCGCTCAGTTGCTCGGTTTCGAAACCTATGCCGACTATGTTCTTCGCCACCGTATGGCAAGCAATACAGAACATGTATATAAACTTCTCAACGACCTGATAGAGGCTTATAAGCCAACGGCTGAAAAGGAAGTGAAAGAAGTGGAAGCCCTTGCCAAGAAGTTGGAGGGTGAAGATTTCGAAATGAAACCATGGGATTTCGGCTTCTATTCTCATAAACTCCAGATGGAGAAATATAATCTCGATGCAGAAATGCTTCGCCCTTATTTCCAGCTGGACAAAGTGATAGACGGTGTGTTTGGCCTCGCCAACAAACTGTATGGCATCACCTTTAAGGAGAACAAAGAGATACCGGTATACCACCCAGACGTCAAGGCATACGAGGTATTTGATAAAGACGGCAGCTATCTGGCTGTATTCTATGCCGACTTCTTCCCTCGCAAGGGCAAGCAAGGAGGTGCCTGGATGACAGAATTCCAGGGACAGTGGATAGACCATAAGGGCAACAATATACGTCCTCACGTAAGTGTGGTAATGAACTTTACCAAGCCAACAGAGGAAAAGCCTGCTCTCCTGACATTAGGAGAAGTAGAAACCTTCCTCCATGAGTTTGGTCACAGTCTTCACGGCATGTTTGCCAATACCCGCTTCGAGAGTCTTTCGGGAACCAACGTATGGTGGGACTTCGTAGAATTGCCATCACAATTTATGGAGAATTATGCAATAGAGAAAGATTTTCTCCGTACATTTGCCTTCCACTATCAGACAGGTGAACCATTGCCAGATGAGCTCATAGAGCGCATCATAAAGAGTCGCAACTTCATGGCAGCCTACGGTTGCTTGCGCCAGGTAAGTTTCGGATTGCTTGACATGGCATACTACACCCAAAAGAAAGAATTTACTGCCGACATCATGCCTTACGAAAAGGAAGCCTGGAAAAAGGCGATGATATTGCCACTGTTGCCAGAAACCTGTATGACCGTACAGTTCTCCCACATCATGGCAGGAGGTTATGCCGCAGGATACTATAGCTACAAATGGGCAGAAGTATTGGATGCTGATGCTTTCAGTGTATTCAAGAAGAATGGAATCTTCGACCAGAAGACGGCTCAAAGTTTCCGTGACAACGTACTCTCTAAGGGTGGAACAGAGCATCCTATGACTCTCTACAAACGGTTCCGTGGACAAGAGCCAACCATCGATGCACTGCTGGAACGTAACGAAATCAAGGTACAACATAAAGGATAAGAGGATGGCAAACGAACTTTCCAAACAAACCAAGCTCGACCTTCGCTATTTGCGAATGGCACGTATATGGGCTGAAAACAGCTATTGCAAACGCCGACAGGTAGGTGCACTGGTTGTAAAAGATAAAATGATTATCAGTGATGGCTACAATGGTACACCGAGCGGATTTGAAAATGTCTGTGAGGATAACAACGTAACCAAGCCATACGTTCTCCATGCGGAGGCTAATGCTATCACGAAACTGGCTCGCAGCAGCAATAACAGTGAGGGAAGTACGCTTTACGTCACCGCCTCTCCATGTATAGAATGTGCCAAACTGATTATACAGTCGGGCATCAAGCGTGTTGTATATGCAGAGAAATACCGTCTGGACGATGGTATCAAACTGATGCAACGGGCAGGAATCAAGGTAGAATACCTCAATCCTGATGAAAAAACATCTTCTGTAGAAGATTAGAGATAAGATAGATAAAACGTTAGTAAAAAGAGAATTGTTATGAACATGAGTAAGAATAAGACCAACCGCTTTATGCCATTCATCATGGCATTCTGTGTTGTGATAGGTATTATCATCGGAACATTCTTTTCCAACCATTTCTCTGGAAATCGCCTCAACGTTATCAATAGTGGAAGCAACCGTCTGAACAACCTGCTCCATCTTATTGATGACCAATATGTAGATGCCGTGAACATCGACTCGCTGGTAGATAAGGCAATTCCACAGATTTTAGCAGAACTGGATCCACATTCCGTATATATCAGTGCTAAAGACGCAGCTCAGGCCACCGACGATCTGAAAGGCTCGTTCTCGGGTGTAGGCGTAGAGTTTGTCATCCGCCAGGATACAATACATATACAGAATGTGATACAGAATGGACCTGCCGAGAAAGCCGGACTTTTGGCAGGAGATAAGATTGTAGCCGTAGACGGCAAACCTTTTGTAGGCAAGATTGTAACCAATCAGGAGGCTATGCATCGCCTGAAGGGTCCAAAGGATACCAAGGTGAAAATCGGAGTTATACGATATGGAAGCAAGAAGGTTCAGACCTTTAACGTAACCCGAGGTGAAATACCGACAAAGAGTGTTACAGCTGCTTACATGCTCAACGATAAAACGGGCTATATCCGTATCAAGAACTTTGGCGAGAACACATATCCGGAAATGCTGATTGCTCTTGCCAAACTCTCACAACAGGGATTCACCAATCTCTGTATTGACCTTCGGGATAACTCAGGAGGTTACCTGACGGCTGCAGTAAACATGGCAAACGAATTCTTGCCAGACAAGAAGCTCATCGTTTACACCCAGGGACGCAAATCGCCTAGACATAACTATACGAGTGACGGTAAGGGTGCCTACCAGAAGATTCCGATGGTAGTTCTCATCAATGAAGGTTCGGCATCATCTGCAGAAATCTTTGCGGGTGCCATGCAGGATAATGACCGTGCTACCATCATCGGACGACGCTCGTTTGGTAAGGGACTGGTTCAGCAACAGATAGAATTCCCTGACCACAGCCTCATCCGTCTGACCATTGCGCGCTACTATACTCCTTCAGGAAGATGCATCCAGAAGCCATATACGCTGGGCGATGACAAGGATTATGAACAAGACTTGCTTGACAGATACCAGCACGGAGAGTTCTTCTCACAGGATAGCATCAAGCATACAGGACCGGCTTATCATACAGGTAACGGCCGTATTGTCTATGGTGGAGGTGGTATCACCCCAGACATCTTTGTTCCTGAAGATACGCTCGGCATGACATCCTATTTCAAGGAGGCTAGTCTGAGCGGTCTCATCTTGCAGTTTGCCTTCACTTATACAGACGATAACCGTCCGAAGTTGAACAACTTCAAGGAGATGATGGAACTTGCCGATTATCTTGACAGTCAGGACATGGTTGAAAAGTTTGCCAGCTATGCTGATAAACGTGGTTTGAAACGTAGAAATCTTTTAATCAAGAAATCACACAAACTGTTAGACCGTGTCATCGACAGCCGTATCATCTACAATATGTTGGACGAGCAGGCATGGACCCAATACATCAATCTTGATGATCCAGTCATCAAAAAGACGCTGGATGTATTTGAGAACCATGCAGCATTTCCAAAGAAACCAGAGCCAGCCCAAAAACGCGCTGCCAAGAAAGAAAAGATAGCTATGGCGAATACGCCCTACAACTATTCTTCCTTACACCATAATAATTGTATGATAGCAAATGCTTAAGGCATGGACAAGAAAGAATTAAGAAAAATCATAAAAGACAGAAAGCGACAGTATTCCTCAAGACAACTTGAGGAACTGTCGCTTTCTGTATTATCACGTTTAGATTCCAACCCGCATCTTCAGAATGCCCAAACCATACTGATGTACTATTCGCTTCCTGATGAAGTGGACACCCATCATTATATAGACCAGCTTGTTTCCAGGGGAAAACGGGTGATACTGCCCGTTGTGCTGGATGATACGAATATGGAACTGAGAGAATATTCCGGAGTTAAGGACCTGAAGGAAGGAGCCTATCATATACTTGAACCGAAAGGCAGGATTTTTCCGGAAGAAAAATATCCTGAGATAGAACTTGCCGTAATCCCAGGTATGAGTTTCGATATGAAAGGCAACCGGTTAGGAAGAGGAAAAGGCTATTACGACAGATTTCTTGCCCAGATTCCACATGCATACAAGATAGGCATCTGTTTCGACTTCCAGAAGATAACAGAGGAAGGACTCCTTCCTGTTACACCTACAGATATATGCATGGACGAAATCATATAGCATATAGAGCGGGGAATATTAATAAAAGCGTATATCTGCAATAACCTGTGCACCCACCTGTTCATTCAAACGGCGAACAAGGGTAGCACGGCTCATCGTGAGGTCAGCCCTCAATGCAGCATTCTCAATCTTTACATAGAGAGTCTGGTTCTTGATAAACTTATCACCACAATATGCAGCAATATTTTCCCCTACAACAGAATCCCAACTCATGATCAGGCGTTTCTGCTGCAAAGGAGTCTCCAAGCCTTCCTTTCTCAGAAATTCGGGCAAGAGTTCTGCTATTGATTTAACTTTTCTTCTAAACATATTCTTACTTCATTATTTCCCCATTCTCTACATAGAATATCGTATGATCTCCCTGCATGTTCTGGAGAATCTTATCCAAATGATCACGGTTCGTATCAGTAATAAAGATCTGTCCGAAATGGTCACCGGCAACAAGTTTTACTATAGACTCAACCCGTTGTGCATCCAACTTATCGAAAATATCATCCAAGAGGAGCAAAGGAAGCGTATTGGAACTCGTGCGCTGCAGGAATGTAAATTGAGCCAGTTTCAGGGCAATCACGAAAGTTTTGTTCTGCCCCTGACTCCCCTCTCTCTTCATCGGATAATCACCCAGCAAAAACTCCAGGTCGTCACGGTGAACACCATGCAGCGAATACCCTACGGCACGGTCCTTAAACCGGTCGCGCTGGATAACATCCAGCAAAGGACCTCTCTGACAATGAGAAACATAGTGAAGACGGACCTGCTCCTTATCACCCGAAATCTGCTGATAAATCTGCTGAAACAGCGGAACCAGTTCGTCAACAAAAGCCTGCCGTTTCTGATACAGCAATTCACCATTGCTCGCCATCTGCTGTTCCCAAAGTTCCATCAGCGTAATATCAGGCTCCTCCTCCATTTTCAGCAAAGCATTTCTCTGTTGCAAAGCCTTATTATAGTTGGACAAAGCCTCTATATAAGAGTAATCATACTGAGAGATGACCACATCCATCAGTTTTCTGCGCTCTTCACTTCCTCCTTCTATCAGAGAAACATCAGATGGAGAAACCAGAATCAGAGGGATAAGCCCAATATGCTGCGAAAGACGCTTATACTCCTTCTTGTTTCTCTTGAAATGCTTCTTGGTACCCCGTTTCATGCCACAGTAAACATTCTCTATCTCCCCCTTATCATTATCATAATTTCCCTCCAGCATAAAGAAAGGCTCATCATGAGTAATAATCTGGGAATCGACAGAATTATAGGCACTCCTACAGAAAGAGAGATAGTAGATGGCATCAAGGAAATTAGTCTTTCCCATGCCATTATGTCCTATCAGACAATTGATTTTGGGCGACAACTCCAGATTGGCGCTCTTTATATTTTTAAAGTTAATAATGGAAATATTCTTTAAAATCATAGTCTCTTTTCTGCTTTTATAGTGCAAAGTTAGCAGAAAAAGAGGAAAAAACAAAAAAAATAGGCTAGAAATTTCAATAATTGAATAAAATTGAGTAAATTTGCAGAAGTTTAGCGGCATTCCACAATTTGAAAGCTAACTTTCTATTGAACAGATTGCCCCAAAACCAGAAACGAAAAAGTATAGAATAATAAAAAAGCAAAATAAAAATGGCAAACAACAACGTACAGGCTCAGGAAACAGAGAGCCTAAACATTCGTGAGGCCTTCTTCTTGAAGAACAAGAAGGCAATTATCATTGCAGTAGTAGCTATCATTGTTATCATTGCAGGTGTATTCGGTTATGTATCTCAGATCTCAGGTCCTCGTGAGGACAAGGCTAGCACTATGCTTGCTAAGGGTCAGACCTACTTTGCTAACCAGATGTATGAGCAGGCATTGAAGGGTGATGGCGCAGGCTATGTAGGTTTTACTAAGATTGCTGACGAATACAGCAGCACAGATGCAGGTAACCTGGCAAACCTCTATGCAGGTCTTTGCTATGCAAACCTCGGCAAATGGGCAGAAGCTCAGAAGAGTCTGGAATCTTTCTCTTCAGAAGACGACCAGATGATCAGTCCTGCTGCTGAAGCTGCCTTAGGTGATGCTTATGCGCATCTCAACCAGCTCGACAAGGCTGTAGATGCTTTCAAGAAGGCTGCTTCTATGGCTGACAGCAAGGCCGAAGAAGGTACAAACAACAGTCTTTCTCCTACATTCATTATCAAGGCAGGCGAGATTCTCGAAAGCCAGGGTAAGAAAGATGAAGCTTTGAAGCTTTATCAGGATGCTAAGAAGAAGTATGTTAACGCTATGCTCGTACAGAGTGGCGAAATCGACAAGTACATCGAGCGCGCTTCTAACTAATCTGTACTGATAACAATTCGAAATCAATATGGCAACAGCACTTCATAATTTATCTGAATACGACTTTACTAAAATACCAGACGCCAGTAACATGTGCTTTGGTATCGTTGTAGCAGAATGGAATCCTGAGATAACGGGCGCTTTGCTCGACGGAGCAGTAAAAACACTCGAAAAACATGGAGCTCTCACTGAGAATATCCATGTGAAAACTGTTCCTGGAAGCTTTGAGCTTATCTATGGAGCCCATCAAATGGTTTTGAATGGCGGCTATGATGCAGTCATCATTTTAGGTAGTGTGATACGTGGTGAGACTCCTCACTTCGATTACATCTGCGAGGGTGTTACCTACGGAATTGCCCGTCTGAATGCTACTCAGGAAATACCTGTTATCTATGGTCTCTTGACTACCAACGATCTGCAGCAGGCTAAGGATCGTAGTGGCGGCAAGTTGGGTAACAAGGGTGATGAGTGTGCTATAGATGCTATCAAGATGGCTAAGTTCTAGTCTTCACAACGAGAGTTGACAAACTGAATGTTATATATATAATAAGGTATAAGCATATGAAACTCTACCAGCTATTGCAGTCGTTTGAATTTGAAGAGATTTTTCCAACAGTCAATGTGATGTTTCCAAATGCACAGTTGCATCGCGATATTTTTGAAAAAGCATTCGATATGCTTTGCAATATCCAGCCTATCACATCCAAAAAGGTTATCAAGTTTGAACTGATGGAAGATCCTGACTCAAATGATATGTTTGTTGGAGCAAATGATAGCTGTTTCCAGTCTACATGGGATGTATGCCTGGGAAAGGAAGTCAAAAAAGGCAAAGGCGCTGATCTCAATGATGTAGAACTGGCAGCCAACTGCTTACTCAATGTTCTTTTCATCGGACGTCATCCTCAAGGATTTGACAAGGACTACAAAAAGTTATTGAAATAAAGGGTAAAAAGGTAAAAAGGTAAAAAAGTAAAAAGGGTAAAAAGGTAAAAAAGCCTAACCCCCTTCGTGCCCCCGTCCCCAGCGATTCCATCGCTGGTCCCCTAAAAAAAAGGTAAAAAGAGCACCCTAGCTTAACATTCCGCTAGGCTCTTTTTACCTTTTTACCTTTTTACCCTTTTACCTTTCAACATTCAACATTCAACATTCAACATTCAACACTCAACATTCAACACTCAACATTCAACATTCAACATTCCCTATTCCGCCCCCGGCTCGCCCAGATATTCGAAGATGGTGGATACCTGGCGGGGAGGGAAATACTGGCTACGATTCTGGTAGCCTAAACGTTGCAGCTCGTTCCAGAGGGGCTCGCAACGCTTGATCCAGTCCATGATATGACGGCGCGCTGTCGCCCCGTCGGTTGTGTCGGGAAAGTAGAGCAGACCCAGTTCGGTCTTGCTGTACATACGTTGGGGATAATTCATAAGCTTTATATTTTTTACAGTCCTTCTACACCATGATCCTTAAAGAAACCTACCATGGCTGTGGTCATATAGCCACCCGTGTTCATCTTCTTGTTCGAACGCCTGCAGTTGGCTATGTAATAATCCTTTCGCAGGAAGAAGTCCTCCAGGTCGCCAATCATATCTAACCTGAGATAGCCGCTCAACTGCTCAGCCTTCTTCTCGCTCACATCATAATTGCATTGCAGCCGGAGTTTCAGTTTGCTCCGCTGCCCTCTCAGTTCGCTGCTCACTTCTCCACCCTCTGCAGTTTCGCCTGAAGTGCGACGGTCGTGCAGGGTAAAGGTGATGTGCTCGGGCAGGTGATGCTTCACTTTTTCACCCTCTTCCAGAAAGAAAGGTTTATAGGTAATATACTGGTCGATGATGCGGTTACGGTAAAGGCGCTTGAGGTCTTTGCAGGCGAAAGTCAGACATTTTCTGTCCAGTTCCGACCAGGTCTTGTAGTAATCTTCCCTGCCATGCATCAGTTGCTGGAAATGCGCCGTTTTGCTGATGGTGAATCCATTTGCAGCCCAGCAATTCATGATGAGATATAACTTGATGCTCGATGCGCTGCGGCATTGGTTGATGGCATTGAGGTCGATATGGCTGACTCCCTTGTCATAATTGTAGAAAAACCGTATCACGTTGTTGTCGAAGCGGAATTTTACCATCCAGTTCTTGTGCCGGTCTTGGTATATCTCACTCTTAAACAGGCATGCAAACTTCCGGTAGTATGTCTGGTCGCCCTGCTTGAACGGTAGCTGGATGGGTTGCGATTCTATACGCTGGATGGCATCGCGCAATTGCGGATAATGGTGAGCACCATAAGGAAACTCCGATAGTTTCATGATGACGTCGGTGTGGCCTGCAGCTCTCTGTTCTGCGGTGAAGCCATTAAAAGTCTGTGAAGTTAATCGATAAGGGATAACATAGCCCAAGATTGCTTTCTGGGCATGCCTGATAATCTGTAGAACGATTTTGAGTTCTACCACCGAATAGTTCTGGTAAGACAATCCCTGTACGCCAAGGATGGCTATCAGTTGTTTCTCTTGTTGATTTGTCTGAGGGAAGGACTGCTGCCCGCCCGGAGGCTGTTGATTTACTTTTTCCATATTCGTTTTTCTGTTTAAATCGTTAGTGGCCTACCGATTGGGGCAAGTCTTGTTGTTGTTTATTGAAAACCGGCATGGAATTGGAGTAAGGTATAACATTGCAAGATAAAAAATTTCAATCCGTGAAGGAATGAGTTTCAGCCTTTTCTCTTGCTATCAAATAATTAACCTTACTCTGCATCCATGCCGATAAATTTTCATCAAATTTATCAGGCATAGAATGCCCTGTAAGGATTACTATTTGATCACTCACCTTTTGGGGCTGAATCCTACTCAATGAGCTATGTTCTAATCCTTAACCGAAAGCATATCCCGGTGTCCTTCATCGGGAGGAGAAATGCATTCTCCGCGCTTTCATGTTGCAAAAGTAATATTTATTTCAGACTTATGCAAATTTTTTGAAGAGAAAAATGCATTTTAGTGGCTGATTTGTTGAAAAAAAAAACTTTTTCCTCACGTATTACGTATAGTGTAAAAGGTGTAAATGTATATATATAATATACTTGGTATAGTATAGGAAAGAAAATTCTTATCTAACCATCTGATATTCAGTGATATATGTTTTTGTGATTTGCCCTGGTAGTCATTCGGGCATATCAGAACACACATGATTGGCCCTGATGGTACCTATTATTGGCCCTCATGGTACCCTCTGAAAGACTAAATTGCCCTGATAGTCATTGCCCACCCAAATGAGGTGAAAAAATGATGTGCTTCCGTTTACCAACTGATGCGGCTGCGTCGGGTTAAGGATATAACTGAACTGGGTTACGCAGACGGCTGGACTCGCTTACGCAGACGGCTGGACTCGCTGATTGAGCCACTTGAGTAAGCTGATTGAGCCACTTGAGTAAGCTGACTGAGCCACTTGAGTAAGCTGATTGAGCCACTTGAATAAGTTAACTGAGCCACTTGAATATTCTGCTGCATACGCTTGCGTGCAAAAGTATACATAATTGAGCCAAATAGAGCACAACTGGTACTTATCGTACCAAAGTGGACAAGTGGGGCACCGCCGATGTTGTATCTTTGTATCAGCATTCGGGAAGAGACCGGTGCACAACATGATTATTCACAATTTTAAAATTTTATGTATTATGGCAATTAATTACAGTTTAGTAAAGCTTGCGTCAAAATTTGGTGACAAAGCAGGAGTTCCTCTTTTCTACGCCCGTGCTCAGATGAAAGACTCCATTTCGCTCAAGAAGTTTGCGAAGTTGATCTCTATGCAGACCACCGTATCCTATGCGGATGTAACAGCCGTTCTGGTCAGTATGCAGGAGAACATGATCATCGAGTTGCAGCGAGGCAACCAGATTGATTTCGGCGAGTTGGGCAAGTTCCGCCTCCAGCTTACCAGTGAGGGTGCGGCAACCGCAGCCGAATTCAAGAGCGACATCAACATCAAGGGTGTGAACATCCAGTTTATCCCGGGCAGCGATCTTGCCAACATCTTCGTAGGTATGGAGTTTGAGCAGGTTGCATCACGTGCCGTACAGAAGGCTGCCCTCAAGGCTGAGAAGGAGGGTGCCAAGACTCTCGACATCGAGGAGGCTAAGAAAAAGCCTGCCAAGGACAATGCTCCTTCTGGCGGCGATACCACGGGTGGCAACACCTCTGGCGAGCAGACCGGCGGCACAGGCAGCACTGGCAACGGTGACACAGGAGACGGATTAGAATAATTAACCTTTTAAAACAGAATAGATTATGACAGAAAAGAACAAGCAGAAATGGAATGAGATTCTCAAGTTTGCAGTAACCGTACTGACAGCTCTCCTCGGGGCGTTGGGCGTTTCGGCAGGTGGACTTTAGAGTGATGCCTATGAGAGACATCGATATGATAGTGGTGCATTGCAGCGGCAGCCGCTGCGATCACCGTTATACGATGAAGATGCTGCGCTACGACCATGTTCATAACAACGGCTGGACTGACATCGGCTACCATTTCTACATCACGCTGGATGGAGTGGTTCATGCCTGTCGCCCGGTAGAGCGTATGGGCTCTCATGCCCTCGGTTACAATGCGCACAGCATAGGCATCTGTTACGAGGGTGGTCTTTCGCCATCGGGCTGCATCAGCGACACCCGCACTCCTAAGCAGAAGGAGTCGATGAAGCAGCTGATTCAGGATCTTCACCACCGTTTTCCGGGCATCCGTACCATCTTGGGTCATCGCGATTTGCCTGGCGTTCAGAAAGCCTGTCCGTGTTTTGATGCCACGAAGCTCCAGTACCTCCTGGATGCTTCCTGATTCTCTTCCATTAAGAGGGCTTTTCAAGGCAGAGTCCCTCTGAATTTATTTAACAAGTTAGGGCGCATCCAATCCGGATGTGCCCTATTTAATTGTCGTCATATTTCTTTCATTCAACACTCAACATTCAACATTTAACACTCAACATTCTCTAACTTTTCCCGGAAATCTCTTGCAGGTTTGAAAATAAAATCGTAACTTTGCGGTAGCGAATTTTAAAACAGATGGTTATGAAGTACTTAGATCCTAAGGCAGACCTCACGTTCAAGAAGATATTCGGCAATCATCCTAAAAGACTGATCAGCCTTCTGAACGCCCTCCTGCCACTCAGCGAAGAAGAGCAGATACACGAGATAGAGTATCTGCCTACAGAACTTGTGCCCCAGCTCGAAGGGGGTAAGAATACCATAGTGGATGTACTCTGCAAAGATGCCAGAGGCAGGAAGTTCTGCGTGGAGATGCAGATGGAATGGTCTGACGCTTTCCAGCAGCGAGTACTGTTCAATGCATCCAAGCTCTATGTGAGTCAGGCTAAAAAGGGAGGAAAATACAGTGAATTGCAACCCGTATATTCCTTGAATCTTGTGAATGATATCTTTGTACATGATACTCCAGATTTCATCCATAACTACCGCATCGTGCATGATAAGGACAGCAATAAGGTAATTAAAGGCTTGCATTTCACCTTCATTGAACTCCCTAAGTTCACTCCTCATTCCATTGCCGATAAGCGCATGATGGTCTTGTGGCTCCGTTTCCTCACGGAAATCAATTCCAACACGAAGGAGATTCCTGCCGACCTGCTCAATGATCCGGAGATTGGAAAAGCCGTAGAAGAGCTGGAGATTTCCGGTTTTACAGATGCCGAACTCCGTGCCTACGACAAATTTTGGGATTCCGTAAGTGTTGAAAGAACCCTCCTGGATGACAGATACCAGAAAGGAATGGAAAAGGGCATAAAGCAAGGCAGAGAAGAAGGCAGAGAAGAAGGCAAACATGAGGCCAACACAGAAACAGCACAACGTTTGCTGGCAATGGGACTTTCTGCCGAACAGGTTTCCAAAGCTACCCAGCTACCTTTGGAAATCATTAAGAATCTGAGCAATTCATAAACGGAGATGTAGATTACGAATATTACCATATAATCAAGGGTCTATACGCCACCTGTTCTTCGTGGCGTATAGACCCTTGTATTTTGCCGTTAGGCGTTATAATGACTGTTACTCACCATAATACCAGCCATCATCATCTTTTGCTAGACTACTACCGCTATCAGCACTTCCTTGACCCACAGTAGATGCTGCGAGGAGGGGGCAAGAGGTGATATTTACCACCTGCATCTCTGGCTTTGTATATTCTTTCTTTTTCATATGCTTTTGATTTTAAAATTCTTTACTTAACCATGATTTTATAAGTCTTGCTGCCACGCTTCACGATGTTCAGACCCTTCTGCAGACCATTGGTACGACGACCAATCGCATCATAGTATTCTGCATTGGCATCGTTGCTGATAGCGTTGAGGTTGTCAATGACAGTAGTGCCATCACCCTTTCCGATGCTCAGCATGGCTGCTCTTGCCTGAGATGCTGTGGCAGGATGGATGTATGCACGCATCGGTTTGATGCCCACGCCATTGCCATCATTCAAGGCAGAGACACGCCAGAACTTATTCTTACCGATGATGTAGTCGTATTCTGCAAGACCCTGATTGTCTTTGCCGCCAATCTTGGTGAATGAACCTACGAGGTTGACATTTGAGGCTGTTCCTACTGTTGGGGCAGTTGCAATTTCTGCACTGCTTGCAGAAAGACTAAGTGATGTCTTACCCTCATTCATCTTGAAGAGCACTGGAGTGCCGGCAGGGATTATGTCCTCTTCGCAACTTTCAAGAGTGATGCATTTATTATCCGCATCAATACCAGTAAGACGATAGAACTTACATCCTGTTTCTTTGCTCTGGTCAATGGCGAAAGGCAAGCAGAGCGTTCCCCATGTAGAACCTTCAGGGATATTTCGGCTATAAGAGATGGTCTTGGATATGAATGGCTCATAGTCCTTGAAGTCCTCGCCGTCGGCAAGTGTCAGATCTTCGGTAGCCACAAACTTGTTGTTTGCATCCTTTGTTACCTCGATGTTTCCAGCCATGTCTGCTACATACTTATGCAGAGTACAGCCCTCGTTGCGGCAGCCCATGTGATAGATGTGTTTGTCGGCGTCATGTTCTGGACTTGCCAAGGTGGCAGACATTTGGTGAACCAGCACATCCTCAGAAGTGCTGTTGCTATATGAGGCAGCCGTATTGTCGCAGTAACGGAATGATCCATTATATACTGTATTACCCTTTGTAGCTGTCAGTACAGGATAAGCATCTGTGCCTAGTTTCTGGTACCAAGCCAGTTCGCCTTCTGATGTACTTCCGTTGAGCAAATAAGCCACCTCGCCGCTCTTTATCTGCTGTTTGGTGAAAGCCTTGACCACGTCAGCTTCTTCCTTTCCGTCTTCGAAAGTCAGACTTCCTGTACCAACTATTTTGATGTTCTCAGATGAGTTGTTCAGCAATGCCTCCTTGTTGTAAGCTACAATACCCTTTGCGGTTAGTGTACTGTTACGGTCTACATAACCTATAATGATTCCTGGGGCATAGGTATACGTCATATCTCCATAACTGAACACATTCTGGATACTGCTGTTACCTCTCATTTCTCCTGCTATGCCACCGTAATACCAACCTTTACTTGTAAGCTTGCCATAGTTGGCGCAATCTTCGATACTTGTTCCATTAGCATAACCTATGATTCCACCAGTTCTCTGACTATTGTTTTTAACGGTTTCAACGGTTCCATAATTGGTGCAGCGCTTGATGTTTTTATAATAGTAGTTACCTGCAATTCCGCCAACATAACTCTCACCCTTCACGCTGGAGCGATTCTCGCAGTTTTCGATATTTATATTAGAGGCATCTCCGACGATACCGCCAGTACCGTCTTGTCCTATTACAGTACAATTCTTTGTGGTTTTAATGCCCTTTATATGTGATGGAGGATTCGTGCCTGCGTCTGAGCCGCCTGCCAAGATACCAGTGCATAATGCCTTCGTATATGTTGTGCTCACATTCTCCACCTTGGCATTGTCAAAGATAAGGTCTTGGATAGTCGCACCCATAATCATGCAGAAAAACCCCACGGCGTTATGTGCTGTCTTGATATAAAGGTTGGTGATGGTCTTGTTATTTCCGTCGAAAGTGCCTTTGTATGGTTTATTAGCAGTTCCAATAGGCACCCAGCTCAGTTCTTTTAAGTTTTGAGACACATCTTCTGCATGGCAGAAGTCCTTTAGGTCAATGACCTCAACATTATCTGCAATCTTAGCGCAGATTTTATTTTTTCCGCCATTCACCTGATTGCGGAACCATGCCAATTCCTCAGCTTTGGTGATAATGTAAGGAGTGTCTACATCGCCATTACCATTGGCAGGCGGCGTTGGTGTTTGTGCCCATGCCCCCCCATAAGGCATGAGGATCGCCATCACGAGCAGCAGCATCGTGATGAGCCGATTCGATTTGCATAATTGCTTCTGTTTCATACACATTTTGTTATTAATGAATAATGTAAAATATTTTATTTTGTTTATCTGTTCTTAAATTCTTCAAGAGGATAGGGTATTTTCCTCTATGATGGGATAGGCTACACCATCAAGCCAGTTCATCCATCTGAGCCGGAACCCACTCCTGGAAATAGAAGAGGTTTAACAGCATGATGAATGTCGATGTCAGAAATAAAAAGATATGCGAAGATAATACCTAACATGAGTGCCGCCACCCCGATGATAATCAGGGCGAGTTCTATCCTTGGCATGGTTTCTAATATTTCTTTCATGGCGCAAATATAGTATTTTTTTCAGAAAAATTCTGCCAAAATCTTCAGAATAGCTTAAAATGAGCGATTTATGAGTGTTCCTCCTCAATAGAGGTAATGACTTGGCAATAGTTTTAACTTCTACATTCTACATAAGTTTGCCTTGCTTGCCAAACAACTCTTTTCGGATGCAAAGTTAAACCTAAAATCTGAAAAACGACACTTTTTGCTTTGTTTTTATAGATTATTAATTTTGGGTTGGAAGTGTGCTTATTCCAAATGTAGCAACACATTGTCTATGCAGCATAGATAAATTTCATATACGGCATTAAAAGTAAGAGAAATGTTAAATGTCGTCCTCATTCCTACAATACAAAGCAAAACGTTCTCGTTTATGGATTTTTTTTCGTACTTTTGAAAGTTATAGAAAGAGAATGTAGATTAGAAAGGTAAAATATGGACAATAAAGTATTCCTTTTAGGATTATTTCTGCTTTCAGTTGCTAACGTGAAAGCTCAAACTCAGACGCAGAATGATTCGCTCACAATGGAGAACATGATGCACAACCTTCCCGAAATAATGGTCAAAGGTTCGCGCCCTATCGTCAAGGCTGAGCGAGGTATGTTATCCTATAACATGCCGTTACTCATGAAGCAACTACCTGCCGACAATGCCTATGAGGCTCTTACACGTATTCCTGGTGTTAGTGATGCTGATGGTGGCATCAAGTTTTCCGGCAACGAGGTGACGCTTATCATCAACGGACAGGCGACCACTTTAACGCAAGAACAGCTTGCAGACAGATTGAAAGCGATGCCTGCTGCACAGTTGGCTAAAGCAGAGGTGATGCTTGCTGCTCCTGCACGTTATCATGTTCGTGGCATGGCTATAAATATCGTCACAAAAGATTATGCGGGTACAAATCAGTTGTCTGGACAGATAATTGGAGGATTACAGCAAAACAAATATTCCAGAGAGTTTGGAGATTTCTATCTTTCCATGCAGAGGGGAAAATTTGGAATGGATGCACAATATCAATTTATTGACGGCAATTCATATGGTGAATCTTCACGCATAGCCAACCATCCATTGGATAACGGGCGTATTCACTACAACGATGAAACGTGGCAGAAATCATTTGGTATTGCTCATGACTACCGACTTGGTATGAATTATGCATTTAGCAAGAACCATCGACTTGACATTGCCTATACGGGAAAATGGCAAAAGTCTTGCTCCAACAATCACACTACAGGTTCAAGTGTAAGCGGAATGCATTACGACACTCATGTGTATCTGCACAATGTTGATGTAAACTACTCACTTCCTTTTGGACTTAACATTAGTGGTTCGTACACTAACTATCGTACCCCTCAACAACAAAAACTTGACGGTACGATGTATGCAGATGAAAATACGACAGAAACGGAACGCAACCTTACAAGTGGCAGTGAACAGACTATCAGCAAATGGATGTTCGCAGCCGACCAAAACCATTCTTTTACACATGGTTGGGGATTGTCGTATGGTGTAAAGGGACAATTCACAAGCAACAAGAGTTATCAGAACACCATCGACAAAGAGGGTAACATTCTGCCTAATGCAACAAGCAGTGTGGACATCAACGAACGTATTTGGAATATATACGCAGGTTTCAGCAAACAGATAAACAAGGCAATTAGTCTTGAAGTATCCGCAGCAGCCGAACAATACCATTCACCGATATGGGACAAATGGCGCATATATCCGTCACTCAATGCCCTGTGGAATATCAACGAGAACCATTTACTCAACTTGTCATTCAGTTCCAATTCTGAATTTCCGAGCTATTGGTCAACAATGAGCAGTGTATTTTACTCATCGGCATATACCGAGATACATGGCAATCCTGATTTGAAACCATACTCTTATTACAATGTCAACCTTATGTGGCAGATTAAAAGACGTTATACGCTGATGGCTTTTGCAAGTCTGAAACCTGATTATTCTGTGCAGTTACCGTACCAACCAACAGACCGTATGGCGGTAATATTGAAGGAAACCAACTTCAACTATGAGAATAGCTTTGGATTGCAAGCCTCTGCAATATTCGGTGCTGGCAAATGGCTCAACGGTAATGTGTTTGCTGTAGGAATCTATAAACATGCCAAAAGTGACCATTTCTTCGATTTGCCATTCAACCGCAAGAAGCTGACAGCAGCACTTGGAGGTACTGCATCTATAAAACTTTGCAGCACACAAGACTTGCGCCTTATACTCAACCCTTTCTTTCAGTCAAAAGTAATACAAGGTGTTTATGATGTAAGTCCTATCTTTAGAATGAATGCCAAGTTACAATGGACTTCACATGATGGGAAATGGGGATTGCGCATCAATGGCAGCAACATCTTCAACAACAAGGCAGACACTCGTTCCGTACAAGGTAATCAAGATTACCGTATGAAAATTAACAACAATTGGGCTACTGCCACTTTTGCTGTTATTTATAAGTTTGGTGGCTACAAAGAAAAGAAAGTAAAAGCAGTTGATACATCAAGAATGGGACACTAAGCCGCATGATATGAAACAAAAACTAATTGGTAGAATAAGTATGGATAACATCCATGAGCTATGCTTTCTCACCCAAGGCGAAGAGAACAACAACCGAAAGGAAGAACTCTATCGGCTCACTTTCGATGAGGACAACCGTGTAGCATTCAATGCACTGCATGTTCTATCAAATTTCGACTTAGCCAATAATGAGTGGCTTTACTGCAAACAGGACGAGCTGATTGACCGAGTGATGAAGGAAGAGCATGTTGGGAAACGCCGTCTAATGCTCAATCTTCTCTTACGCCAGCCGTTTGAAGAAGAATACCTCCGCTCGGATTTCATAGACTTCTGTGTAAGTAAGATTACCGCTTGCGCTCAACCCTATGCTATACGAGCCTATTGCATGAAGCTTGCTTATGAGCAAATGAAGTATTATCCCGAACTTCTCAGCGAGTTAAAGACGGCTTTGGACATGTTGGAACAAGAGACGCTATCCCCAGGATTAGCTTCTGCGAAAAGGCAGATACTGATGAAAATAAAAAGGAAGCATTCCTTGGCTTGATGTAGTATTTCCACAAAATAATAGTCTTGTTTCTGTATGTTTGTCATTCGATATACTGTTTACAGTTGGTACACTCACTTTCTGCG
>ERZ1031651.19-NODE-19-length-26508-cov-7.887007_pt1 | contig 26508 bp, 18 predicted proteins | sample MGYA00516703_ERZ1031651 | MGnify/ENA primary metagenome ERZ1031651 (study PRJEB33719, sample SAMN04261213) | wastewater metagenome | biome: rural village; feature: human; material: feces | host: Homo sapiens | place: El Salvador | collected 2013-01-07 ... | reverse complement strand
AGTTGAAGGTGTGTCATAAGTCCATGATGCACCCTTTTATGTGATATTCTTATGCATAAGACAAAGTGACTAACTTTTAGCAAAATATGTAAAATAAGGCATTCAGAACACCCAAAAACTTGTAAAATAAGGCATTCTAAACACACCGAAATATGTAAAATAAGGCATTCTGTAGAGTTAAAAACTTGTAAAATAAGGCATTCTTCATATTTTTTTCTTATCTTTGCCCTCGAAAAGTAAGAGCTATTATGTTAGATAAGAGAAACTTAGAGCAGATTCTTTCTGACCAACAGGAAGAATTGGATATACGTAGGGGCGAAACTTTGTGTCATCGACCAGAGGAAGCGCTCATCGACTTGAGCAGTACACAGGCTCAAGTAGTGATTGGTGTGCGCCGCAGCGGTAAGTCAACTCTATGCTTCCAGGCATTGGAGAAGGCTGGTGTGAAATATGCCTATGTAGACTTTGACGATGAGCGGTTGGCTAAAATCCAGGCTGAAGATTTGAACGACATTTTGGAAGTATTGTATAAGATATATGGTGACTTCAATTATCTTTTCCTTGATGAAATACAGAACATCGAGGGCTGGCATCTCTTCGTGAACCGCATGCTTCGCAAGCGAATGCATGTTATCGTAACTGGCTCTAATGCCAAACTTCTGAGCAGCGACTTGGCTACTCATCTCTCAGGACGCAGCAAGGAAATACCTCTATATCCATTCTCCTTTTATGAGTATTGTATGATGAAGGAGGTGGATACGGAAGGAATGAGCACCAAAAAACAGGCATTCAGAAGAGCTGCCTTTGATGATTATCTGAAGCTGGGTGGGTTTCCTGAGCTCCACATTATCGGCGAACACCAAACCTATGTAAAGAATCTGGTAAGCAATATCCTGCAGAGAGATATTGAACAGCGTTTCAAGATTACCTATCAAGCCACCTTCGAGCAGTTGGCTCATCATCTGCTCAATGTGGCTCCGGTCATCGTATCTTCTTCGGAACTATCAGCCACATTGGGGGTAAAATCGGAACATACCATCAGGAATTATATCGGATATTTGAAGCAGGCTTATCTGCTGATGGGGCTTCAGAAGTATTCTGCCAAGAGCAAGATGAGGATAACTCAAGAGAAGGTGTATCCAATAGATGTTTCTTTGATGGATCAGCGAGATAATGCACTAGCAGGAGAGAATCTGGGATGGAGACTGGAAACCATCGTTTATCTGCAATTGGTAAGAACTTATAAACCTTTGGGGTATGATATCTATTACCTGAGCGACCGTTCTGGAGAATGCGATTTCGTAGTTTGCAAAAACAACCAAGTGAAACAAGCTATTCAGGTATCGTATGATATTTCTTCGCCCAAAACTCGCAAACGAGAGATAGATGGCTTACTCCTGGCTCATAAAAAGACGAAATGCACCAACCTGCTGTTGCTCACAGACCATGAGTATAGTCAAATTACAGAAAATAAGGTTGACATCAAGATACAACCAGTATATGATTGGGTATTAGAAATAGGAAAGAGAAAAGAGTGAATTGGACATGAAAGTTTTTATTCGCTACCACCGAATAAAATTAAGCATTTTTATTCGGTGGTAGCGAATAAAAATGCTATTTGAAAGAATATTGGAGTAAAGATTTTCTTGGATAAAGAAAACGACGAAACGCATTATCTGCATTTCGTCGCTTCCTTTTTATAAGTCTATCAGATTCCTGAAGAATCTAAAACATTAAAAATCACCAGGTCCTTTTCCCCTTCATTCCCCCACCATAATCCTCACTTCATAAAAGCTGGAGCCGTAGCCTTGCCAATAGCCCAGGGCACCATACACATTCGACTTCAGATTGGTATTCACTGGCATCAGGGGAATTCTGGATAATGCCAGCATATCCTCAAAACTGCGCCAGAAGGCATACCCCTCATCGGTTAAGGTGGATAACTTTACCCTTACAACCTCATCCTTCTTGAAAAAAGGGGTGAAATCCTTCTGCAGATTATCCCTGCCACGCTTCACAGACAACTTACCATCCTCTCCTATCATCCCATTATCAAAAAGCCCCAACTCTGCTGACGACATTTCCCTTTGCTTACCAACCACCTGCGTAAAAAGCTTACACTTTCCACGATAAGAAGTATAAGCATAAAGCTGGAAAAGACTGTCCGCATCCGTAGGCTCTACACGAAATGAATCTATCTTTGCCGACACAGGTATGCGGGTTCTGGCTTCAGCCACCTTGCCATCCGAAGCCTCAACCCGCAAGCTGTACTCCCTGCCCTCCTCGCCACGCATATCATAAGTGGTATATATAAAAGGTGGGAAATACTTTTTATCATATCGCCCCGCCAATACCTCTGTTCTCTCGCCATCAGAAATGGTGACCTTTGCCCAACGGTCCATATAACGGGAAAGACTATCCAGCGACAACGCATCATCACTCAACGGTATCGTGCGGGTCAACTTTACCACTGGGAAGCCACCTGCATCTATCCACCCCTCAACAACCAGTTGCGACTGGCTGGAAGTGGAAACATCCTGACTGCATCCTCCCAACAGAAAAGATAAAGACAAGACTATCATGACGATGTAACTGCGACTGATTTTCATAACCGAATTGATTAAAATTTATAATAATAATTAATGGATGGCATAATGGGCATCAGGAACTTGAAAGAACCATATCTCACGTGATTATCATACACCTTGATACGGTAGAACAAATCGTTTCCATGCAGGGTTGCATTGTAAAGAGAGAAATTAATGCCACTGCGACGGGTGCCCCTGGCAATGAAATCATAACTCAACGACAAATCGAGTCGCATATAAGGGCTTACCCTGTTTCCATTGTGAGGTCCATACTCCGTAACGATATTACCCGACATCAGATAGGCGTAATTCACTTTTGTATAAGGAGTTCCGGATGCCAGAACATAGGTTGCCCCTAAATTGAGACGGCGGTTAATGCGATAAGTAGCCACGGCATTCAGTTCATAAATACGTTCATGTCCGGCAGGATACCATCCCTGATATTGTGCGCCATTAAACTTTCGCATGGCTCTTCCCAGGGAAGCGCTCAACCATCCCGTGAGTTTTCCCCTTCTCTTTTCGAGAAGAAGATTCAAGCCATAGTTGTAGCCCTTGCCATGCAACAGGGATCCATCAAAGGAATAAGAAGAGAAGAGTATGTCAAACATGTTGCTGCTATTCTCCATCTGGTGCTTCAGCCATTTATAGTAAGTTTCAACACTCAACCGATATTCCTTCTCGGCAAACCAGAACTCTCCCTGCAGGGCTACGTGATAGGCATACTGCGGACGATGGTCCGCATCGGCAGCAAACCAGAATTCCGTAGGAAGTCCTGCTGAAGAAAAACCTGTCTGGAAAAGATATTGGTTCCGGATACCCAGATTGAGGTTCAGCTTTGCCGATGGCGACAGATTGTAATCAAACTTAAGATGAGGCATCACCCGATAGTAGGATTTCTGACAATGATACCCCGAAGCCCTTGTTCCCAGTTCCATCAGGAGCTTTTCACCCAAAGGTTGGCAATACTGCAGATAAGCACTGGTTTCCATCGCATTCTGGCGCTGTGTATCAGACTGATAATTAGCCAGATTACCCGATATTTCGACATTTTGCGGCAACAATTGATGGCGAATCACTTCAGCACCCATCTTCCATCTTCCCCAGGAAAGATTTCCCTTATATCCCAAGTCGAAGATATAGGAACGCATTCCTACCTGGAAGGAATATTCATCGATGTTCAGGCGATTGGCGTAGCGGGAATAATATACCGTCTGCTCCATCGTCCAATCACTCTTTCCTTCATCCGAAGTTTCCTTCGAGCGCGAATACCAATGGAGTGCTGCCATCGTATTATCCCATTTCAGTTTGCCCAGCAAGCCATGACTTGCCTGCCCCAATTTCATGTTATCAAATCCCCAGTAGCCCTCCAGTTTCAACACATTGGCATCATCAATCTGGGTGATATAAGAGAGATTATAATCGGAGAAATCATACTTCACTTCATCGCCATCTACCTCAAGCCACTTGGAATAGAGCAGATTGAGATAGGCGGCACGAGCTGAAAGCAAAAGCAGGGAGCGTCTGCCAAGAGGCAAGCGAAGAGTACCCTGCGAAGACATCGGACCTACCGACAGTTCACCATGTGTACCACCCGCCGAAAGACTATCTTCTGCCCCAAGCCAAGTAGGGGTCAACATATCCACGCTACCCCCAAGCCTATTGGGAAAAGAAGCGGAAGCAGGAGATTTCAGCAGACTCATCTCGTTGAAATGCCCGGCATTGAAGATGGAGAAGAAACCCAGCAGATGTGCCGCATTATAAATAGGTACACCGCCGAGGGAAACAAAATTATGGGAATTATCGCATCCCTGGATATGCAGACCGGCATCATATTCAGAATTGGTCTGTACCCCAGGCAAGAGTTGGGCATAATGCATAGGGTCGGCATTGCCCAGAATATGAGGCATATCATCCATGAGCTGCATGTTGATGATGCTGGCACCCTCTATCTCCCTCAACTGAGAGCGAAGGCGCTTGCCCCGAATCTCCACATCCTGAAGTCCATAATGATTGAGCGTGTCGGTCAATTCAGCCGACACGCCCTTAAATATGCAGAATGCTACATAAATAAATATGCAGAAAACTCTTTTCACTATCAAATAATTCCCTGATAATTCAACAATAGAAATAATGAATTCTCTTAATTATACATTCTGATGAAATCGTCCACGATGCTCTGCACCTTATCCACGACACTCTTGAATGACTTCTCGTTGAAGTAATCGTAGTAAGAATACTTGGAACCGTCAGAGAATTCCAACCATGGCTCAGCATACCAATAGTGGTAGTTGCCATAGCCATCGTCTACAGGTGCGAGATAAACCTTAGAGCAGCTCTTTGAGCTGTTGTTGAGGTATAACTTGGCATCAATCAACTTGTTGGCATTCTCAAGATACTGCTTAAACTGCGCCTCGTTTTCATCATTACTGCCCGCCTTATCAAGGTTTTGAATCAGCAGATCAACATCCGAAAGCGTAGCAATCACCTTAGCCTTGCCCAAGATGTCAACCGACACAGAAACCTTGCCGTAAGATCCCTGCAAATCATTGCCGATAGAACCCGTAGCACTGGCAGCAACCGTAATCAGCGTTTCGTTACCCTTAGAGACAGTTGCCTTAGCCTCAGCCGACTTTCCTGCCTTGAAAGCCGCCTTGTTAACCACTACCTTATAAGCACCAACCTGAGTTGTGGAAGTAATCTCTACCTCATCCTTGGTCAGGTCAATCTCACCACTGGTCTTCACCTGGGTTTCAACCGTGGTCATGGCTCTTACCTCGCCATTTCTAGTTAGAGTAAGTTCCATCTTCTTAGGCAAGAAAAGGCGATATTCGTCTTTATACTCCTGCCACTTGTAGCCATCCCAATAGCCATCCTCATCGTCGAAGCAATCGTGATGAATTTCTGTACCCTCTTTGCTGGCCTTCAAGGTAAGCACGCATTTGTTGCCCTGCTTGTCGTTGAAGATGAAAGAAAGATGATCGCCACCCTTCTGAGTCTGTTTCCACACTCCGTTCTGAAGCGTGAATTCTCCTACGAAGTTAGATGCAATGATCAGGTATTTGGTTCCATAGTCGCTGCTTGAAACCACAGAAGCATCGCCACATGCCTCGAACCAACGAGACACGGCATCGTCATCTTCGTAATCAACACCATCAATCATGTTCTTGAACTCCTGCAGATCACTCACGTTCATCTTGCCCAACAATTCCTGGGCTGTAGCTTCCAGACTCTGCTTGGCCTGTGCGGCGGTCATATCTGCCGTTCCGCTACCACCGCCAGGATTATCACTTCCTCCGCCAGGGTTCTCTGTGCCACCACCCGGATTCTCAGTACCTGGGACATCAGGATCATCACTGCTACTGCAAGACACCATGAAAAAGGTCATTGCCATAGCCAAAAAAGATACCAATAAGAAATTATTCTTTTTCATACCAGTTAGTTCCATGCTTGTCTATCCTCAAGAACAAGCGGTTAAATGTACATAGGTGGTGAGGACATCATTCCACCTTTTTCTATATTAACTTTAATTTTCTATATCCCTACAATATCTCCAACTTCTCCTTCACCGCCTTGTAGCAGCGGCGGGAAACGGTGATGTTCTCCTGGTCGAAGGGAGGAGAGAAGATGCAGCGAAGGGTGTAGTTCTCGATGCTGATGAGGTAGTCGAGATTGATGATGCAATCCTGACGGACCTGAGCCAGCGATGGAGACAGGGAGAGAATTGCCTTCGCCGTGGTCTGCTTCTTCAACTTATGAATCTGACCGTTAGCCAACCTCAGATGCCATAGACGGGTATCCTCATCAAATGTACAGCAGAACACCTCGTCGGGTTTCACCATCAGCAAGCCCGAAATGGTCTGAATGGCAAGGCGCTTACCTGATGTTCCCAACAAGCCATTCAAGCCCATCAAATCCTGAGGATTCTGATGGGATTCAGAAGAGGACGAAGAGGATGAGGAAGAGGATAAAGAAGAGGATGAAGAACCATCTCCCCCTTCCATTTTCTGGCGGATGCGTCCCACCACCAGTTCCAGTTCCTCCTGCTGATAAGGTTTCAGCAGGAAGTCGAAGGCGGAAGCACGCAGCGCATCAATCATATACTTGTTGAAGGCACTGTAGAACACCACGATGAGGTCCATCGGCATCTCATCTCTCAAGGATTGCAACACCTCGAAACCCGTCTGTCCAGGCATCTCTACATCGATGAACAGCACATCGGGCTGCATGCTCATCACCAAGGTCTTTGCCGACATCGCCGAAGAGGAAGTGGCTATCACCTCGAAATCTTCCAGGGCAGCCAAATCGTTCTCCAATCTCAGGATGCTCTGTGGTTCATCATCCACTATTACTACCTTGATTTTATCTTGATCCGTTTGCATATTATTCCATTTTTTACATATTTACGAAAGGAGTCTACCCACCCTACTGGCATACGCTATAATCGTATTCGCATGGTACTCCGATACTTACACACGTTCCTTTCTGCCGGTCACTTCCGTCATCAGCAGCACCTGCACAGCTCTGCATCTTGAAATACAGTTTGCGTGCATTTCCGGCATTGAGCATATCGATGGTACTGTTCAGGATTCTCAATCCCGTGCCCGTGCTTGCCGCAGCATTAGTCTTCCTTGTGCCCATGCCAGCCACGGCACCCACGCCGCCACAGCCATTGTCGATGACATCGATGCGGAGCATGCCGTCTTCTATCCAGACTTTCACATCGAGCAGCGGCTTCTCTCCCGATTCCTCCATCCCCACAAAAGCATGCTTCAGGGCATTCTCCACAGGAATCTGAAGAATCATGGAAGGCAGCATCAGCGACATGTTAACCTCCTTGGCTATGTCAAAACGGGGCATCGGAAGGAACGGATTGGTTTCGTGACGAAGAGCCGAATAGCTCATCACCATCTGCAACTCATCCTCCAGACTCACTGCCACCTGATCGCAGGTAAGCAGATTGGCTCGGAGCACCTGTATCAGGAGGCGCAGCGGCTTCACGTTGACACCCTTTGGCAGATTAGAGATAAAGATGTTGAGCACGTTGAACACGAAGTGGGGCGAGAAGCGATTGCGCACGTTCTCCATCTTCAGCGCCATCATGCGGTTCATCTCCTCCCGATGCTGATGCTTGTGGCGCAACGACTTATAGCGATAGAACACCACCAGTGCCAACACGCCCACCACCAGCAAACCAATGACCAGGAGCAGGATTAACCGGGAAGACTTTGCCTCTGCCTGCGTACTTTGAAGAATCAGGTCGCGGCGCACGATGGCTGTATCCTGCTTGAATCGCAGCTCGTTCTCCTGCACATTCGATACCATCGTGGCATTGCGCAGCGAGTCATCGTATTGCTTCATCAGTTTCTGATATTGCAAAGCCTTGGCAAACTGTCCCTTTCGCTCATAAAGATCAGCCCATCCCTTGTGGTAGAGATAAAGGTAGTTGGGCGACATCTTCGAGAGGTCGTATGGCTTGCTCAATATCGCCGAAGCCTTGTCCAGACAGTTCTGCTTCAGTGCCAGGGCGGCATTCAAGCCATCAATATAGAATTGCAGGTCGTTCTGCATATCGGGTTGCACGAAGAAGAACTTCGTGGTATTAGCCAGATATTTCTGGGCAGAATCCAGACGGTTGAGTTCCAGATAGGTCTGTCCCAGGTTGGCATCCACCACAGCCGTCATGAAAGGCTGTCCCATCTGCAGGGTTGCTTTCTGTGCCTTCAGGAAGCACTTCAGAGCCTCAGCGGGTTTTTCCTGACTGCTATACACATTTCCCCAACTGTTGTAGAAGAAATGGGCATCCTTCGGATTCCGGGGCGGATACTGGCGTTCTGCCTTGCGGAAATAGAAATGCGCCAACTGATAGTTGCGCAGGTCGTTATACACCTGTCCCAATCCTGCCAGAATACTGTTCTGAGCCTCATGCAGATTCAAGGAATCTGCCAGGAAATTGGCACGGCGATACCACGAGGATGCATCCGCCAGCTTACCCAACTGCCTGGAAGCATCGGCTATATTGATGCAGATGTCGATGGCATCATTGTGATGATCCAGTTTCATCAATTCCCGGTAAGCCTTGATGTAATAAGTGCGGGCAGGTTCCCGCTTGCCCACAGCCTGCAGCAATACACCCTGCAGGTTGTCGGCATACGACTGTATCTTGAAGGTGGTTTCCTGGTCGGGATGCTGGCGGCAAAAGCCGTTTACCGAGTCGATAAGCGCCTGGCATTCCGGATCGGCGCCTTTCAGATAGCAGCATTTCGCCACAATCAGTCTTTTCCATTGCTCTACCAGTTCCAGCTTGCCTCCGCATTTCAGATTTCTGATTTGCTGAATCATCGAGTCGGGCTGGCTTTGCATCATCTGCTGATGCTGGGTTACAAACTCATCGATGGGTTTGTACCAGGAGTCGTCCTTCTTTTTCTCTGAGGAGCACGCTGCCAGCAGCAGCATGCCTCCCATCAGCCATAGCCAGGTATATTTTTTCAGTTGTGTCATAAGTCTGTTTGCTTTTAGGTTGGTTTTTCGGAAAGATTATGATTCTCCCCTGGTTTTCTTGTCTGCCACATACATGCCCAGCAGGATGCAGGTGGCGCCCACCAGGAAATAGGGGGTGATTTTCTCGTTGAGCACCCACGAAGCAAATATCATGGTGGTGATGGGGTTGAAGTAAACCCAATTGGTAGCCTTCACAGTTCCCAGTTTCGAGATGCACCAGTTCCAGGTGAGGAAGCAGATCATGGAGGCGAGACAGCCCAGAAAGAGCAGGTTGCCGAAGACCTGCGGACGGCTGAAGACCTCTATCGGCGGGAATCCTGGAATGAAGAGATAATACGGCAGAATGGTCAGCACACCATAGAAGAACACCTTCCGGGTGATGAATGCCGCCCCATAATGATTGCTCACCGACTTCATGAGCAGCGAATAAATCGCCCAGCACATGCAAGCCGTAAACGCCAGGGCATCGCCCACCGGAGAGAGATGGAGCACGAATCTGCCGTTCAGCACCACGATAATCATTCCCACAAATGCCAGCAGCGAACCGAGCAGCTGCACGATGTGGATGCGGGAGGAATCCTTATAGACCATACGCACCAGCAGGGTGGCGAAGAGCGGACAGGAGCACACAATGAGCGAAGTATTCGTGGTGGTGGTGAAGTTCATCGCCTCGTTCTCGCTATAGAAATAGAGCGAACCGCCCGTGATGCCCAGCAGCGCCATCTTGGCCTCATCCTTCCACGAATCGGCAAAGATGCGGCGATGGTTGAAGCAGAGCATCAGCACGTAGGCGATGGAAAAGCGCAAGGTGAAGATCTGGGCTGGCGAAAGCCCATTGAGCATCAGCACCTTGGTAGCTACAAAGGTGGTACCCCAAATCGCCACCGTGAGGAAAGCGACGAGGTGATAGAATATATTGCTATTTCTTGTCATTCATTACTAATTTTTCGTTTTATTATGCAAAAGTAAGATTTTTCCGTGGATAAACCAAGACTTCTGCACTTTTTTTTGTAACTTTGCAGTATGATTTTGCATTCCATAGACCAAGTCCTGTTATCAGGCATCGACATTCCCGAGCGCATGAACAATCCGCTCGATTATCAGCCTCATCCTCTTTGCATCGCCGTATGCAAGGAGCTGCAAACCTATCTATCTAAGCGTGAAGACTGGCGAGAGGAGATAGATAAAGGAAAAATGTTTGGCGTACTCATCGTTGAGAATGCCCAACCGGAACCTGGAGCCTCAGAAATAGGCTATCTTGCAGCCTATAGCGGACAGATAGGCGGAAGAAGCGACTGGGATGACTTTGTGCCAGCCGTATTCGACTATCTGCAGCCCGACGGATATTTCAAGACCCACGAGGCTGAAATATCCGATATCAACCAGAGAATCAAGCAATTGGAGGGCAATGAGCATATAAAGGAAGCCAAGAGCCTCATCCTGCAACTGCAGGAAAAGCGGAAGCAGACCATCGCTGCCTATCAGGAAAAGATGAAGGAGGCGAAGGCAAAGCGTGATGCCCGGAGAAAGACAGGAAATCTTACCCCGGAGGAAGAGGCTGAGATGGTGAAGGAAAGCCAGTTTATGAAGGCTGAACTGCGCCGACTCAAGAAATCGCTTTCAGAAAAGACCACCCTAGAAACGGAATATGAAGTCTTTCAAGCGGATATTCTTCGCCTGAAGCAACTGCGCAAGACATTATCTGATGCCTTGCAGCAATGGTTGTTCTCGCAGTTCCGCATGCAGAATCATGAAGGCAAGATGAAGGACCTACTGGAGATTTTCAGGGATGCAGCCCTCAGGGATTATCCGCAAGCCACCCTTGCAACGAGCAGAATAGCTGCCCTGAAGATGGTACCGCCTGCCGGAAGTGGCGAGTGCTGCGAACCGAAACTGCTGCAATATGCTTACCTGCATGGTTACAGGCCTTTGCAGATGGCGATGTTCTGGTGGGGCGAAAGTCCGAAGGAGGAGATTCGCCATCATCTGCAGTTCTATCGTGCCTGCAATGGCAAATGCAAGCCGATATTGCATTGGATGCTGCCTGATAGGGTATTTGATTCTAAAATTGCCGAAAAGCAGGCATTGGAAATCTTATATGAAGACGACCAGTTAGCTGTCATCTACAAGCCTTCGGGATTGCTGTCTGTGCCGGGCAAGGATTCATCCCAGCCATCCGTCTATTCCATCATGCGGAAGAAATATCCAGCAGCAAGCAGTCCGCTGATTGTCCATCGTCTCGACATGGCAACGAGCGGTCTGATGATTATTGCCAAGACAGATTTCGCTTACCATCGTCTGCAGAAGGAGTTTCTTCACCATCGGGTTCAGAAGAAATACATTGCCATCATCGGATGCAAGGACCAGGAAGCCTGCGATAAAATCTGGGAAAAAGCAAAGAAGAAAGAGATGAAGGAAGAAGAAAGATCTTCTATTGCCACAGAAAAGCAGAAGATTTCCCTTCCGTTGATGCCCGATTACCTGGATCGTCCCCGCCAGATTGTGAATCATGAACAGGGCAAGGAGGCAATTACGGAGTATGAGGTTCTGGATCGCATCGATGCCACCCATCTCCGTCTGGCACTTTATCCCAAAACGGGAAGAACCCACCAGCTCCGTGTGCATTGTGCCCACCACGAAGGCTTGAATGCTCCCATCCTTGGCGACCCGCTCTATGGCAACGAGAAGGCAAGCCGCCTTCATCTCCATGCCGAGGAGATTACCTTCGAGCATCCGCTGACGGGGAAGGAAATCAACATCAAGCGAGAAGCTGATTTTATTTACCCTTAAGGCAAAAAATATTTTCCCTTAAGGGTAATAATATTTAGCCTTAAGGGAAAATTTTGTGCTATAAAAAAGTCTATTATATAAAGTCTACTATACAAAGTCTATTATACAAAGAACATGATAATAACCTGGGCGATGATGACTCGGATAAACATTCCCAGCGGATACACCGTGGCGTAACTGATGCTAGGGGTGTCGCCATCCAGCGTCTCGTTGGCATAGGTGAGCGCCATCGGATTCGCCATGCTTCCACAGAGGATTCCACAGATGCTTCCGAAATCATACTTCTTGGTCTTCAGGATGATGAAGCCCACGAGGACCACCGGAACCACCGTGATGAGGAAACCGATGCCTACCCACATCAAACCCTCGGGACGAATCACCGTCTCGAAAAACTGTCCACCTGCCGACAAGCCCAAGCAGCCCAGATAGAGAGCAAGACCCAGTTCGCGCAGCATCAAGCCCGCACTTCGCGTCATATAAGAGATAAACTGCACACGAGGACCGAGGGCACCAATGAGAATACCCATCACGATAGGACCGCCGGCAATGCCCAGACGCACAGGCGCCGTCATGCCAGGAATATGAAGCGGAATGGTTCCCACGGCAAGACCGAGGATGATTCCCAGGAAGATGGCACCCAGATTAGGCTCGTTGAGCGTCTTCACGGCATTACCCAGAAACTGCTCCACGTGGTCGATGCTCGTTGGGTCACCCACCACGGTAAGGCGGTCGCCGTATTGCAGACGGAGGTCGTCGGTGGCAAGCAGTCGGATATCACCACGCAGCACTCGGCTCACGTTCACACCATAGGTGTTGCGCATTTGGAGGCTTCCCAGTCGCTTTCCGTTGAGTCCCGGACGGGTCATCACGATGATTCGGCTTTCCAGTTTGGCATCGATGGCATTCCAGTCTACCTTATCATTATTCCACTCCTTATCCACCTTCTTTCCGAAGAGAATCTGCATGGCAGCTGCCTCATCCTTGTTGGTAACCACGAGCACATTGTCGTTGGTATGGAGCACGGTATCAGCTTCCGGCACGATGACCTGTTCGCCTCTCCATACTCTTGAGATGATGAACTTGCGATGGGTCATCATCGAGATTTCGGCAATGGTATTGCCATTGAGCGCCGGGTTCACGATGACGTACTGTCCGATGGCTGTATGGTCGTCTTCATCGGCACGTCGGATTTCCAGGTCAGCCGGCTTGACGAAGAGTTTGCGCAGGAACATCATCGCCAGGATGACGCCCACCACACCCAGCGGATAGGTGACGGCACAGCCAAGTGCCGCTCCGCCGCTAGGCAAGCCCAACTGCTGCAATGCCTGCTGGGCAGCACCCAGGGCTGGCGTATTGGTGGTGGCACCGCAGAGGATGCCCACCATATCAGGCAGACTTACGGGCAGCACCAGACAGAGGAGGAGGGAAAACAGAGTTCCCACCACGATGACCGCCAGGCTCCAGAGATTGAGCGCAATGCCTTCGTGGCGCATGGAGCCGAAGAAGTTAGGGCCCACATAGAGTCCCAGCACGTATACAAACATGGTAAGTCCGAAACTCTCGGCAAACTCCAGCATGTCAGGGTCGATGGAGAGTCCGAGATGGCCCGCCACGATTCCCACGAAGAAGACGAAGGCGATGCCCAGGGAGATACCTTTTACATGGAGCTTGCCGAGGGCAAGTCCCAAAGTACAGATCAATGAAAGAATGACGATGCCTTGCACCGCCGAATGCACGTTGATTAAATTATCAAACCACATAGTGTTGTTTAAATTTCTATTCCCGAGATAATGTTCGTTTATTCTATTTCGGCTGCAAAGGTACATTAAAATAAGTATTCCACAAAAGAAAAATGTTCTTTTCTTCCCAATAATTCCAACAAAAGTAGAAATAAAAGAAGAGACGTTGCCCTGAATCGAAGATTTTTTGTAACTTTGCAGGCGTTTTAAAATAAAAATGATGAAAGATATTTGTTGTATTGGACACGTAACGAAGGATAAGATTGTTACTCCCCACCGCACGGTTTACATGGCAGGCGGCACTTCTTTTTATTTTGCCTACGCCATCAACCAGTTGCCCAAGGACGTAAGTTTCTCGCTGGTTACGGCAATGGATCCTACAGAAACTGAACCGATAGAGAAGATGCGCCAGGCTGGCATCGACGTCACCCTGAACCCATCGCGCAACACGGTGTTCTTCGAGAACATCTACGAGGAAGACCAGAACAAGCGCAAGCAGCGCGTGCTTGCCAAGGCAGACCCTTTTACCATCCGGCAGCTGGAGAAGGTGGAGGCGAAGGTTTACCACCTGGGCAGTTTGCTGAGCGATGATTTCTCGCCAGAGGTAGTGGAGTTCCTCTCCCGCAGCGGCAGGGTTTCCATCGACGTGCAGGGTTATCTGCGCGAGGTGAGAGACGAGAAGGTTTATCCCATCGACTGGAAGGACAAGCTCGATGTTCTGAAGCACACCTATTATTTAAAGGTGAACGAGACGGAGATGGAGACCATCACGGGACTGAAGGACCCCCGGGAGGCAGCCAAGCTCATCCATTCGTGGGGCGTTACCGAGGTAATCGTCACCCTGGGCAGCGAGGGTTCTCTGATTTATGTAGATGACACCTTCTACGAGATTCCCGCCTATCCTCCTCACGAGGTGGTGGATGCCACAGGATGCGGCGACACGTATTCGGCAGGTTATCTCTACAAGCGACTGCAGGGTGCCACCCCTACCGAAGCTGGCAAGTTTGCTGCAGCCATGTGCACCATCAAGCTGGAGCACAACGGTCCGTTCAACCGCAGCATCGAGGATGTAGAGCAGATTATCAAATAAACATGTTATTTCAGAACCCCAAATAGGAATATAAAGCCTGTTTGGGGTTCTGTTTTGTTCTATTTTCCGCTTATTTGTATCAAATAGAGGTTCAAAATGAAAGAAAATTCAGAAATGAACCATTATGAACTTGTATAGTTTCCCATTTTTCATTATCTTTGCAAGCAAAAATCATAAACTAATAATTTTAAACTACGAACAAATGATAGCAATGAAGCAATTCGGAATCCTAGCATGTAGCCTACTCGCTCTTGCAGCATGCTCATCGGGAAGCAGCAGCGACCCTCCTTCATCAACAGGACAAGAGAGCAAGAAGTTGCCAATCCATATCAATACCTCTATTGATACACGAGTCATCAACAACTCCTTCGAGGAAGGAGACAACATCGGTTTGTTTGTAGTCAACTACAATGCAGACGGTTCTGCAGCCACCCTCAAGGCAACAGGCAATCATGTGGACAACATGAAGTTTACCTATAACGGCACATGGACTCCAGCCTCTCCTACCTATTGGAAAGACGACACCACCCCTGCCGACTTCTATCTGTATTATCCATACACCACCACTATCGGCGATGTAACTGCCCTGGCATGGAGCGTGAATGCAGACCAGAGCACAAGCGAGAAATACAAGGCAGGCGATCTGCTGATAGGCAAGACCACCCATGTGGCTCCTACCGAGAATGCCGTGAAGATTGATGCGAAGCACGTGATGAGCCAGATGGCCATTTCCCTGAAGCCAGGCAATGGCTTTACCGAGGAATCGCTGGGCAAGGCAAAGATCAGCGTAAAGATTAACCAGCTGAAGACCCAGGCTACCGCCAATCTCGTAACCGGCGAAACGACTGCCAAGGGCGATGCTGCCGACCTCACTCCGCTGAAGGAAGAAGGCAACAACTATAAGGCACTCATCATTCCGCAAGCTGCAGGCGAAGGCGTACTCATCACCGTGAACGTGGATGGCAAAGACTACCAGCTGAAGAAGGCAGACAATTTCACCGCCTTCGAAGCAGGAAAGAAGCATCAGTTTACCGTAACCCTGGGCAAGACCAGCAATGGTGTGAATGTGAACATCATCAAGTGGGAAGACGACGGAACCGACTACGGAGGCACAGCAGAATAAAAAGATTCACTCTAAAACAAAGACAATATGAGAACAATTCATATTTCCAAGCACACCTTATTATATTATATGGTGGCTTTGGCAGCCATGCTCTTCACAGGCTGTAGCGATGATTTCTTCGGCAGCAGCAACGAACAGCATGACAGCAACCGCATCCAGCTATCGGGCGACATCGAGCAGGTTGCCGTGACCCGCGTCAACGACAACGGTTTCTGCAATGGCGACGTGATGGGTGTTTACATCGTAGATTACGATGGCAATACTCCTGGAACCTTGAAGGTAAATGGCAATCGTGGCGATAATGTGCGCCACACCTTTGATGAGCCTAACTATAAATGGAGTTCAGCCTACGATCTTTTTTGGAAAGACAAGCATACTCATATTGATGTGTATGGCTACTATCCTTTTGCCAACCCTGAGAGCATCGAAGACTATCAGTTTGAGGTACAGAAGGACCAGAGCACCACAACGTCAGAGGGTGAGATGGGAGGTTACGAAGCGAGCGATTTCCTCTGGGGAAAGGTGGCCGATGTGGCTCCTACCACCAGCGTTATCCGTTTGCCTCTGGCTCATCGCATGTCCAATGCCCGTGTTACCCTGATTCAGGGTTCCGGTTTTGCCGAGGACGAATGGGCGAATACCAAGAAGATAGTCCTGACAGCCAATGTGGCCCGCAAGGCAAGCATCAACCTTTCTACCGGCGAAATCAAGGCAGCCGGAAGTGCAGAGAGTACCATGACCATCCCATCTCGTGTCAACGACGAGTGGCGCACCATCGTGGTTCCTCAAACCGTGGCAGCCGGCACTACCCTCTTCAGCATCACCATTGGTGGTGTGCCTTATAAGTTCACTAAGAACGAGGCACTTACCTACGTGGCAGGCAAGATGATGAACTTCAGTATCAAGGTGGATAAGCAGGCAGGAAGCGGCACTTACAAGCTTACTTTGGTAAGCGAAAGCATCACTCCTTGGGAAAATGATCTGGTTAGCCATGATGCTACGGCGAGGGAATATATTGTCATCAACTCTACAGCAGGTCACCTGAAAGAGGCGATTGCTGCGGCAAACAAGGACTATACCAAGATTAAGAATCTGAAGATTACGGGTGAGATTAATGCGCATGATTTCTATTTCATGCGAGATTACATGTCTTCTCTTTCAGCGGTCAACTTGAAAGAGGTAAGAATCAAAGAAGGATTCGAAACAGAGGGAGGTTTGCCCATTTCGGGAAGAGATGACGAATTGCCTTCTTATTGCTTTCTCGAAAAAAAGATTTTAACCCGTATTGTTTTTCCAGACACTCTTAAAAGAATAAATACTTATGCACTAAGGTCTTCAGGACTGAGCGGTTCGTTACAAATCCCAGAAGGTGTAGAAGGAATCGAAGAGCAAGCTTTTAGTTACTGCCCAAATCTCAATGGTACTTTAACACTACCATCGACTCTCAAAGAAATAGGTAAAAGCGTATTCTCTGGCGATAGTTTTACTGGCGAATTAAAATTACCTGAAGGGCTTGAGGAAATAGGTGATGGCTGCTTCGATGGATTTTTTTATGGCGAATTAAAGCTACCAAGTCATCTCAAGAAACTGGGTGCTGGCGCATTTGGCGGCTGCAGTAATCTTACAGGAAATCTCGTAATACCTCAAACTATAACAGAAATTCCTTCTGGTGCTTTCTCTGGCTGTGGTTTTGGTGGCAATCTTCAGCTTCATAATGGTATTATTACTATTGGCGAGGGGGCTTTTTCCGGCTGTAGTTTCAGGGGAGAACTTATCTTGCCAAAAGATTTGCAAACCATTTCACCAGAATGTTTCTACGGAAACGATTTCTCGGGTGAACTGAAATTACCGAAGAACGTGGCTAATATCGGTAAAAGAGCCTTCGCTTGTAACGGGCGTTTAACGGGAACCCTAGAGATTCCGGAAGATGTTGCCAATATTGGAGCAGGCGCTTTCGCACAATGCAAAAGTTTAGAGAAAATTATTCTCCCAAGCAGTCTAGAGACCGTTGCTTATGAGAATAATAGCTACAACTATTATCATGAAGGCGGTGCTTTCGAAGACTGTTTTGGCATTAACAGCATTGTATGCAAGGGCACTATGCCTCCAGACATACAAAGCGGTGCTTTCAACGGTGTAGCCAAGGACAACTTCACAGTAGAAGTTCCTGAATCTGCCGTTTCCCTGTATCAATCAGCCAACGGCTGGCGCGAATTCAAGCGCATCGCAGCCCACCATGAGCTCGTTTGCCGTCCATCTGTAGCCTCCGCCCTGAGCACGGAGCACAAGCAGAAACTGGTGATTAACGCCGAAGGCGAATGGGAAGTAGCCAGCAAGCCAGACTGGTGCGAGGTTTCTCCTGCCAGCGGCAACAAGAAGACAGAAGTTACCTTGACCATCAAGGGAATGACCAAGAATGCTGATAACCGTGATGGAAAGGTGGTGTTCCGACTGAAGGACAAAGACTACACCCACGAGTGCAACGTTTCTCAGTATGGCTATGAATACGGTGAGGACGAATGGATTACCCTGCAGAAGGCTACCAAGGGCAATAATGGTGGAATCAACATCGTTCTGCTCGGCGACGGCTTTAATGCAAAGGATATTGCCAGCGGAGACTATCTGAAGGATATCAAGCAGGAAGTGGAGTATTTCTTCGGTATTGAGCCTTACAAGACTTACCGCAATTACTTCAACGTCTATACCGCCATTCCACTTTCTGCGGAATCGGGCGTAGGAACCGTGAATACCATCCGCTACAACCGATTCAACACCACCTTTAACGGTGGCGTAGGTCTGAGGGCAGATTACGACGAAGTATTCAGTTATGCTCTGGGCGCTCCAACCGTGAACAAGGGCAATCTGAACCAGACGCTGATTATCATCGTTCCAAATTCTACCGATTACGGTGGCATCTGCCAGATGTGGGAAGACGGTTCGGCTATTGCCTTCTGTCCTCAGAGCACCTACGGCTATCCACTCGATACCCGAGGCGTGATTCAGCATGAGGCAGGCGGACACGGATTCGGAAAGTTGGGAGATGAGTACATTTATCACAATGCCTTCATCGATGTCTGTAGTTGTAGCTGCTGCGGACATGAAAGTGCTATCATCACAGCCAAATCGCACGGCTGGTATGACAACCTGGAGGTTACCGGCAAGATGCATAGTGTAGGCTGGAGTCATCTGATTTTCGACGACCGCTACAGCGACATCGTGGATATTTACGAGGGAGGCTTCATGCACAACCGAGGCGTATTCCGCTCGGAACCGAACTCTTGCATGAACAACAATATTCCTTACTACAGCACCATCAGCCGTGAGAGTATCGTGAAGCGCATCAAGGCGTATGCAGGAGAAACCTACAGTTTCGAAGACTTCGTAAAGAACGACAAGCGAGATGCAGGAATCGTGGAGAGCCGTGTTTTCGGCGGCAATGGCGACCAGCGCACCGCAGGAACCTATCAGCATGCTCCTATGATTCACAAGGGCAGTCCGCTGAAGATGGCAAAGGTGAGAAGGCATCGCTAATGGCGATAGCCAGGTTCATCATAGTATAGACCATTAAAATATAGAAAAATATGAAGAAACATATAATAAGATACGCAAGTTTTGCGTTCGCTATATTAGGAATGGTATCTTGCAGCGAAGAGCAGGAAACGGCTCTTCGCCCGCAGGATGCGAAATCCACACCGATGACTTTCCTGGTAAGCCATCCGGGACAAGCGACCCGTGCCACAGAAACCAGTTTTGAGCAGAACGACAGGATTGGTCTCTACGTGGCAGACGCAAAGGCGCAGCTGGAAATAGGAGGCAACCTGGTGAACAACGAGGCGCTTACCTACGACGGAAGCAAATGGGCAGCAGCCCGAACCCTCTACTGGGACAAGGGCACCTATACTGCCTATGCTTACTATCCCTACATGGAAGATGTAAGCAGCATTACAGACCAGCCCTTCAGCGTAGTTCTGGATCAAAGCACCGCCAAGAGCAAGGAAGCCCTGGGCGGTTATGAGGCAAGCGACCTGCTCTTTGCCTGCAGCAAGAACATTTCGGCATCAGACTCACCCATCCCCCTCAACTTCAAGCACATCATGAGCAAAATCAAGATAAGACTGGTAAAAGGAGAGGATTTCGATGGCGAAATGCCTGCTACGGCTCAGGTAACCATCCACAACACGGTGCCTACTGCCACCATCGACCTGCAGGCAGGAGTGGCAACCCGCTATGTGAAGGGAACCCGAAAGAGCATCATCGCCCATCAGGACGATGCAACCAGCTATTCCGCCATCATCGTGCCTCAGCGCATCGAAAACCGAATGCCGCTCATCGAGGTGGTGATGAAAGGCGTGAGCTATCTCTTCGAGAGCAAGTTCCAGTTTAAGCCGGGAACAGAGCACCTCGTCAACCTCATCATCTCCGACAATCCGGACCAGGTGAAGATTGACATCGGTGGAGAAATAACAGATTGGCAATAAGAATAAAAAATAATGAAGAAGACGGTAAGTATTTTATCCCTTCTGGTTCTCCTTCTTGGAGTTTGGGCGGCAGCATTATGGCTGTCGCCCTTCAATGCTTATAATGGGAGCAGCAAGGAAACCCGATACGGAGTGAACGAAGGATTGGAACTGGTAGAACAGGAAAACGCCCAAGATGGCAAGCGGTACGTGGTGGAAGATGAAGACGGCAAAGAGCTGTTTGTCATCCCCTTACGTGGCTGTCTGCTAGACACCCGCTATCGCAACGGGCAGCTCCGATTCCGGGAGAAGAACACGAAAAGAGAAGGATACATTGACCGTCAAGGCAGGATTTTCCTGAATGAAAATGCTGGAGAATACAAACCGGCAGAAGACCGGAAAGACTTCGCTAATCTGACGGAGGAAAAGAAGGGCTTGGCAGATAGACCATCCGCAGGAGGCACAGGATCTACTGGAGGCACAGAATCTACTGGAACCGCAGGATTTGCTGCATCCACCCAATCAGGCAGGAAATCAAGCGCCCTCTCGCAGGTAAATCTCAAGACCATGGCGCAGAGCAATCCCTTCTATAAGGAAGCCTCGAAAATCATGCAGGGCAAACTGGCAGAAACCGACGCCCGGCGCCGCCGCACCATCCTGAACTACTGCGAGCATTTCCGCACAGCCTACACCACCAAGGACATTGATTTCCTGCGACAGGTGTTCAGCGACAAGGCGCTCATCATCGTGGGAAATGTGGTGAAACCTATCGCCAACGACGATAAATGCCAGGCAGAAAGCCGGGTTACCTTCGCCATCCATTCCAAGCGCGATTATCTTGCAAGGCTTTCCAAGGTGTTTGCTGCCAATCAGAAAATCGACGTCAGATTTTCGGGATTCCGCATCCTGCGCCACCCTACGATGGACGGAATCTACGGCGTAACGCTCAGGCAGCAATACAAAAGCGACCAGTATAGTGATGACGGCTACCTCTTCCTGCTCTGGGATTTCAGAGACAAGTCGATGCCGCTCATCCATGTGCGCACCTGGCAGCCAGCTGCAACCGTACACTCAGGCGATGATGTGATTAATATTCAAGACTTTAATTTAGAATAAAAGAAAAATATGATGGGAGAAGTTAAAACCCAATGCCTGCTACTAGCCATGATCCTCTGGCTAGCCATTCCTTCTGCCCTTAGGGCACAGGAATTTTCGGTGGCTAGTTTCCGCCAGCTGCCCAACGACGTGAGCGCCTTTATCAACAATGTGCGTGATTTGAACGATGAAGCCTGCGCCCTGATCAAGGTGGTGGCTCCAGCCGACTTTGCCTTCTCCTCCCCTCTCGGCATCGTGAAGCGAAAGGACGAAGTGGGCGAAATCTGGCTCTATCTGCCGAAAGGCACCAAGACCCTCACCCTGAAACATCCCGAATGGGGCGTGCTGCGCGATTACCGGCTGGGCAAACCGCTGGAGAGCCGAATGACCTACGAGATGAAACTCAACCTGCCCAAACCTCCCATCACGGAACTCCACGATACGATAGTAGAGATAAAAACCATCACCGACACCATCGCCATCGAGAAGGTGCGCCCCAAAATGCCACTCGCCTTCTACAGTATGGCTACCCTTGCCCTGCACAAAGACGGCCCCTCTTACGGCATCTTCCTTGCCCTGATGCGCCGCCATGGTTTCTTTCTCCATGCCAGCAGCAATCTGAAGAGTCTGGGAAGTACGGAGGGCAACTGTGACAAGGATGGCTTCATCGGCGGAAGCAACATCAAACCCTACTATTCGGGCGAAACCCGCCACACCAACTATACCATGACGGCAGGACTCATCCACCACATCACACATGGCGTCTGCCTTTTCGAAGGCGTAGGATACGGCAAGTCGGCCACAGCCTGGCAACTGAGCGAGAGCGAAGGAAAAGGTTATCTGATCAACGACGGACTTTCTGATAAAGGAGTAACCGCAGAACTGGGAGCCCTGGCTTCCTTTGGAAAACTCAGTATTTCAGCCTCAGCCATCACCATCGCCGGAAAGCAATGGCAGGGCAGCATCGGAATAGGAATCAAACTGGGAAAATCAAGAACCGGGAAATCAAGCCGAGAAAAATAATCCGGGAAAATAAGAATGAACATCAAGATGAAAAGTAAACTGATTATATATTTAGGAATAATACTGGCTATTCTCACGGCATGCAGCAGCGAGAAACCCACCCATCTGGAGCCGCATCTTGCGACTCTCCCTGCTTCCGGCATTACCCGAAACGAGGCCACTCTGCACGGTTCGGTTTCGCTGGAGGGAGAGACCACCCTACCTACTCTTTCCTTCAGGTATGGAGAGACGGATGAAATGGCGCTCACTTCAAATCCTATCAGCCTTTCAGATGAAGACAGCAACCCTTCGGGAGATGACCAGTCCACCAAGGAAGTGGCACTCTGCATGATGGGGCTGAAGGCAGGTACCACCTATTATTATATGCTGCAGGGAAGCAACGGCAGAATCATGCTCAGCAGTAACCCGATGAGCTTCACCACCCTGCCCAACGAAAAGCCAGCCCTTAACGATCCGCAGGTTCTGAGCTATGGTCCCTGTAGCATCATCGTAGGCTTCGACATCGCGGCAAATGGCGGTGAAGAGATTACGGAAGCAGGATGTTATTATGCAGAGGATGCAGAAGATGGAGAGAATGCAGAGAATGCAGAGAATGCAGAGGAAAGCGGAGATGGCGATGCACCCCCTACGCAGCAAAAGGCGAAGATAGAAAACTACCAGGGAGCCATCGGAGCGCAGCAGGTGAAACTCAACAACCTGAAATTCAACACCACCTACAGAATCTGGGCTTACGCCCAAAACCGGGTAGGCGAAACCAAGAGCCAAGCCATCACCTTCAGGACTTCAGACGCCGTAAAACTGCAGGAAGCAGGAAAACTGAGTGAACTGATGGGCAATCATCTCTACGAATACACCCAGCTCACGATAGCCGGCGACCTGAATGGAGACGACCTGAGATGCCTGAGAACGATGGCAGGAAGAGACATCAACGATGAAAACACGGCAGGAAAACTTGCCGACATCAACCTGGCTGATGCCCACATCGTAACAGGAGGAGGCGACTTCGGACCTTATCATCGCCACACAGAAAATCAGGTGGTGGGCCAGGGATTCCTTGCCCAATGCAACCAGCTCAGCCACATCATCCTCCCATCGGATGTCATCAAGATAGAGAAAGATGCGTTTGCCGACTGCACATCGCTGAAGGAAATAGAGATTCCTGCCTCTGTAAGCCAGCTGCTTCCATCGAAAGGTTGCACGGCGCTGGAAAGCATCCAGGTTTCGAAAGCCAACACCCACTACAGCAGTCTGGATGGAGTACTGTTTAATGCAGCCGGAACCGAAATACTCTGGTTCCCGATGGGTAAAAAGGGCGACTACACCCTGCCTTCCACTCTTTCCGGAATCGGCGATTATGCTTTCAAGGAATGCAGCATCACCCGCTTCATCTTTCCGGATAGTTTTTCTGAAATTGGACAGGGAGCGCTGATGAACAGCAAGGTGGAAGAGGTTTCTCTGCCCGCCCAACTCAAGCTGATTCCTACGGGAACCTTCCAGGGCTGCACCCGCCTGAAGGTGGTAAGATTGGGAGAGAAGACAGAGCTCGTTTCTGATTACGTGTTCGACGGCTGTCCGCTCACCGACCTCTACATCGATGCCCCCTATCCACCCGTATGCAATACGAATGCCTTCACCACCAAAGGCACTCCTTTCCTCCCTACCTGCGTGCTTCACGTACCGGCAGGCAAGAAGAAGCTCTATCAGAACAACAGAAGCTGGAGCAAGTTTGAACACATTGTTGAGCAATAAAAACAAAAAAACACTTAGAATATGACAACACCTGAAATAGAAGAATTAAAGTCTCTCGTGGAGCAGGAATACGGCAAAATACTAGCCACCACCACCGACTTTGAGGAATTCTCGTTCTTCCTCGAAAAGCATACAGGCGGCAAGGTTTCACCCTCAACCCTGAAGCGACTCTACGGTTATGTGAGCGACAACCACAAGCCACGCATGGTGACGCTCGATATTCTTGCGCAATATATTGGGCACAAGAACTACATGGAGTTCAAGCAATGGCTGAAGACCAGTACCCGCTACAACTCCTCGTTCTTCAAGGCAAGCCAGCTGGTAAGCAGCGACCTGAAGAAGGGTACGGAGATTGCCATCGGCTGGAGCCCCAACCGCATCCTGCGCCTACGCTATCTGGGCGAGAGCACCTACGAAATACTTTCCTCAGAAAACAGCAAGCTTGAAGCAGGCGATCATTTCGTTACCGGATGCTTCATCAAGGAGCAGCCGCTCTATCTGCCTTACATCGAGCGAAACGGCGAGCGTACCGCATCGTTCGTGGCAGGAAGAAACGGAGGTCTCACCCTTATCAGTATCATCAGCCAATGAAAACAACATCAGATAAGTCAATAAACACAACGTCAGATAAGCCGATGAAGACAACATCAGGATTCACGGAAGATATCAACAAGGAGATGAACGTTGCCGAACCCCAGCCGGTGGAGTCTAAGTTCAGCAACCTCAGCCAATGCTACGTCTCCATCTCTGGGCACACCCGCATCTTCACAGCCACAAGATACGGCAAGCGCTACATGCTGAAATGCCTGAAGAACGACTTTCTCTATACGCCCATCTACCGACAGGCATTGACCAAGGAATTCGAGATAGGTCTGCAGTTGGAGCACCCCAACATCTGCCATACCATAGGCATGGAAGAAGTGGAGAACCTGGGCACCACCATCGTGATGGAATACATAGATGGCGACACGCTGCAATATCTGATAGACCAGCAACTGCTCACGGCGGAAATGGCGCACAAGATAGCCCACGAACTGATGGACGCCCTGGAATACATGCACAACAAGCAGATGATTCATCGCGACCTGAAACCCGCCAACATCATGGTAACCCACAATGGCAAGAACGTGAAGCTCATCGATTTCGGACTTTCCGACAGCGATTCCTTCACCATTCTTAAACTGCCGGCAGGAACCTCGGGCTACATCGCCCCGGAACAACTCCTGCAGGGAGCCAAATCAGACCCTCAGGCAGACATTTATTCGCTGGGCATGGTGCTTCTCGACATGGCGAAGGCCACCCACGACAGGCACCTCAGGCAGATGGCAGAAGTATGCATAAGCCGCGACCTGAGCATCCGTCCCAAGAGCATCCGCGAGGTAAGAGAACACAAGCATGAATCGCCCCTGCTGAAGGCAGCCGGCATCGTTCTCGGCATCATCGCCCTGCTGCTCATCAGCCTCATCGCCTTCACCTATTATCATCATAGGGAACAATCTTCAGAAGAGCAGAATATGGAGAAAAAGCAGGCAGGAAACGGGCAGAATGCTTCGCCGGATGATAACGCCAACGAGATTCAGGACTATCAACTCTGGCAGAGATGATGGCAGAAATGATGGTTTTTAAACATAATTATCCTATTATCTTCTTATTTTTGCCTGAATTGGTGTAACTTTGCAACCAATTATGGAACAGATTTCACCAATTCAGGCATTGTTGCAGCAACGCACCCTGCTCCAGCTGGAGTATTACACCGAGAAGGAAGCCTTCCGCAAGCTCACCGAACAGATGGGCATGAAGCGAAAGGTGAAACGAGGTGATGCCTGGTTCCCGCTACAGGTGGGAAAGAGCTTTTATAATTCGCTGAACCAAACAGCCATCGAGGTATTCCGTACCTCGGATCAGGATATCGAACACAATTTTGAGTTCGGTCGCCCCGTCATGTTCTTCAGAGGTGAAGAACAGATCAAATACTTTTCCTTTACGGGAACCGTAAGCTATGTGGATGGTGACAGAATGGTGATTACCGTTCCTGATTCAGCCCCATTGCTCGATTTGCAGCAGTCTACGGAGCCTATCGGCGTACAGTTGTCCTTCGACGAAACCAGCTACAAGTTGATGTTCGAGGCTTTGGATAGAGTGATGAAGGCGAAGAACAACCGTCTAGCTTATCTCCGCGACTTATTCTATTCGCATCAGAAGGCGGGCAGATTCTCGTTCGCCCCGATGAAGTTCCCATGGCTCAACCCTACCCAGGAAAGAGCTGTAAATGAGGTGCTTTGGGCGAAGGACGTGGCGATTGTTCACGGACCTCCGGGAACCGGAAAGACCACGACCCTGGTAGAAGCCATCAACG
>ERZ1031651.12-NODE-12-length-29759-cov-25.182837_pt1 | contig 29759 bp, 18 predicted proteins | sample MGYA00516703_ERZ1031651 | MGnify/ENA primary metagenome ERZ1031651 (study PRJEB33719, sample SAMN04261213) | wastewater metagenome | biome: rural village; feature: human; material: feces | host: Homo sapiens | place: El Salvador | collected 2013-01-07 ... | reverse complement strand
TCCATGATTTTCAGTCCTTCGAAGAGATCTTTTCTTCCTTCGAAGTAAGCCTGGAGCGTATCAACAAGCACAGATTTTCCGAATCGGCGAGGACGGCTCAAGTAATTATACTTAAAACCTTGGTTCGCCAATTTCCAAATCATGTCAGTTTTATCAACATAGAGGTATCCTTCCTCTCTGATAACATTGAAAGATTGTATGCCTACCGGCAGCTTTCTGTATTCATTGTTTGCCATAATCATTTCTCCTGTTCCTTTCTTTAGCCGCAAAGATACGGCAATTTTTTGAATCGTGCAAGTTTTTGGCAATTAAAAAGATGTAAATCGTTTCCGACAGGGGGGATTGCAAATCCGTTGAAACTGCAAGCCACTTTCAAAAACACTCTTCACTCTTCACCAAAGTGGTGTAAGGACTTGCGTAAGAGTTGCTTTGGTAGGGTGAAGAGTGCGCTCGACTCTTCACCACTCTTCACCCACTCTTCATCCGGAAAATCTGCGTGACCTTCTTCAAAGACTTAACTGTACTATCGCTGTGCCCTGTAAGTACTATCGCTGTGCCTTGTAAGTATTATCGTTGCTGCATCGCTTTAACGTAAATAGTCTTCGGAGTAACCTTTACTTGTTGCCAGAAAGCCTAATAGTATAAGCCGGAAAAGCCTATCTCTTCAGCCGCACAACAGCTGTTGTGCGCTTGCATAACAGCTGATATGCGCTCGCCCAACACCTGTTGTGCAAGTGGAAATCAGCTGGTGGGCGGATATTTATTTTAAATCTTCCTTTCTTCCGTGAGGCATCCGTGGAGCAAGAATGCTCTGTTAACTCAGCGTAATCCGATGAATAAAATATCCAGGTGAAGAGTGGTGAAGAGTGGTGCGCCACTCTTCACCTCTCGAAACCCCAGTGTTTAACGGGGTTTCAGGCGATTTGGTGAAGGGTGAAGAGTAAAAAAGAGAGTGGGGATTTTCTCTCCCGACGTATCGTTTTGTGCCTGGCAATGGCAAGATATTGCCCGGGTAAAGGGCAATATAATGCCGTAGTGAGGCAATAAGCGCTGGAAGCGTCTTTACCATCCGTCAGTACTATCATGACGACCTCTCAGTGACGTCTTGACCCCTTGTCAGGAGTATCCTGACAAAATGAAGGGCTGGACTTTCTCACGAAAGCCCAACCCTTCTTTTTAAAACAGCTGTTTTTATACTTTATTTATATATAAGTAAAAGATGTTATTGTATTTATCACTTATCTTGTGTTTATTGCAGAACACGTACCAAACGGATTGGCATCGCCTTGTAGCGGCCGGTGTTCTTTCCATCACTACCACTCACGAAACGTACGTTTGAGAAGTTCAGATTCTTGTTGTAAATATCAAAATACTTGTACCAAAATCCGTAGTCCGGACTTGTACTGGCAAAACCTTGTGTTCCTGATAAAGGTGTTTGAGTCCACAAATCTACATGAATAGGATTTCGTAAAACCTCATTTTCCAAATATCCGCCGTAAGGTAAGTAAATACTACTTAGTTGCGAATCTTCTACTGTCTTAATTTCTGCACGGCTGTATGTCTCGCCAGATGGAGTAGTCTCGGGTACTACCTGAATAATGGGATTAGATACATTGATCAAATCCTCGAAGACCTCCATCCTTGGGATTTCATATCCGCTAGGTGAAAGAGTTGAGGAAAGATTATTAGTCTTATCTGTAGCAATGTAGAAGTAACCACCGATTGCTTTTTCGTTTCCCTCCAATGCTTTTGTCTCTCTAATGTAAGGACCATTATTCGATGCACCTAGGTTGCGGTCGAGCATGAGATAAATCTTGCCACTATTACCTTTCACCTTGACCACTTCATAATAGAACCAACCTTTGACCAACTTACTTGTTTCTCCATCTTCTGCCATTTGATTATCTGTGTTCGAAATCTTATGGAAGATACCTGTATGATATACATCATAAGTAATCTTTACCCTAGCTGTATGCTTGATGTTGAAAGATGATTTCCAAAGAGAATTATCGTTACTATTTTTCAGGGTCACTTTCCAGTATCCGCTACCATTATCTTCAACCGTAAATCTAGTATCGCTGTTTTCAAAGCTGTCACCATCCAACTTCTTGATGAGATAACTGTACGTATTGTTAACTGGGCTAAAATGCAAACCTTCATTCCTAACGACGTCGTCGTCGCCGTCATACATCTCTTCTGGCGTTATACCTTGCACTTTATCTAACCATTCGAAGTAGTTCGTAGTCAAAGGTTGCGAGCCATCCAATAATGTAACCGGACGACCATCATCTCTTTTGAAATCTTTACCTTTCTGTATAATCTGAGCGGTGAGCATTAAGTCACCGGATTTAACCGTTATTTTACCAGTTCTGCTTTCTTCCTGAGCATCGTTCTTATCTAAAGTAAAGGTCAGGACATACTTTTTACCCGGAGTAGAATGGTTGGTTCCATCATTTGTATTCGTTTCTACAGCGGTAGGATTTGAATGTATCCAACTGTCTTCAGGGGTAACCGTATAAAAACTACCATCGCTGCTGGTTGCTTTTTCCAAAGTTGTAACTACAGTTACTATAGCACTGGTAGCTTCTGCGTCGTCTACGTAAACTTTATCGCTAACACCCAGTTCATAATCCTTGCAGGCTATCATTTTGGTGATGGCAGGATTGTCATCAACTATTTGTGCCTCTATTCTGTTTTCCGGTTGTGCCTTGATGGCTTCCTCCTTAGTACTGAAACCATAATCATTCACCTTGGTTACAGTGATGGTATAGTTATGGTTTCGCAAGAGGGCATACTGGGAAGTCTTGTCTGCATTATTGTAAAGCCCCACTTTATAGTAACCTTCTTTACCCTTGTATTCAGCCTTGATGATAACGTTAGCTACACCTGCAGAAGTTTCAGTTACCGCTACTTCACGGCTTCTTCCATCGCCGAAATCTGTGCTACTAAACTCTGTTGTCTCTGCTAAGGCATCAGTTGGTTCTGTATAACCAGCAGGTGCGATAGCACTCTTTGCTGCTGCATGATTGATGATAAGACCAGCACTTTCTTCAGGGAAATCAGTCACCGCATTATCTACTTTCAAGGTAACCTTGGCATATTGTCTCAACAGACTGACATTTGCCGAACCATCCAAGAGCTCCGTTAAAGATACGATACCCCAACATACAGGGCTGTTTGTATCTATTGTTCTAGGTGTAGCAAACGCAATGTTTTGCAAATCTTTTGCTTCTGTCTCTTCGAGATTACTTACGTTTGTTACCAGATGAACCGTTATAGTTCCAGATGGGACATTACTGATTTTTGCCTGATACGTTCCGTCTGCATTCTTGCTTCCAATGTTGACATTCGCCATACCTTTGTAAGTATTGCTTTTGCCATAAAACACAGCAGTAACTTTTCTAATGCTTTCATCAGCCCCCGCTCTAGTATTAATTTTCGTTTCGGAGAAGTTGGGCAACTCAATGTTTAAGGTTACCCCCTCGGCAGGGATTTCATCCCCGCCGAGTCCGATAGTCTCCATTGCATCCTTGCAAGAAACAAGGCAAAGGAGCAATCCCATCCATATCATTAAATGCTTTATCTTCTTCATTTTTTTCCAATATTATTTATTCAGTTACGCCTTTAGGCTTACCTTGATACCATTTTCCACCTTCGTAATAGCCAGTATCGTCTTTGAAACTCCTACCATTAAAGAGAATGATACTTTGGTCTGTCTTTTTCTCTGAAGTGGTGTATAATTTTATAGATTTCTCGTGTTTACCTTTTATCGCTTTAAGCGTAATAACTGTTTTATGCCATGAACCTACCGTACTTTTAGTATAAGTATTACCCTCTGTATCGAACATGATGAACTGACCATTAGCTGCTATGCCATACTCTATGAACCAGCCATAGATTTCAGATTGAGTATATATAGTAATCTTAATATTCTCAATTTCTGGCTTCTCATCATAAGCTTGCCACATGTCGTCAGTTGTCGGGTCGAAGACAATCCAACCCTCATGATCCTCGTAGTCGAAGAGAGGAATACCTGGCTCCAGATGGTGAGGGCAGCGATGTGCTGCATAACCTACACCTTGGTTAAAATTATTATTAAACATGAGTAAGGTTTCACCAGGTTTGATCTTTCTATTGCCTTTTGTGTCTGCTCCAAATTCAGTGCTTTTCTGCACGTCATTTATACCGTAATACATATAATACCAGCCAGTGTTGGCATAGTCTGCCTTCATCTTATCTCCTGGCCAAGGTTCTGTAAATTTCCATACCGGACCTTCGGGCTTAGTTGTGGTTTCTCCAATCTGGGTGTAGGCATAGAGGAAATGGTTACTTTCTTGTGGAATATCATGGTTACCTCCCCAACTGGAGTCGAACCATCCATCGTTCCAGTTGTTTGTACCACCTTCTTCCAATGTTCCATTGTAGTTATTTTCAACCCTATTACCGTTTTTATCATTATATGGTGTACGATCATTAATAGCCCTGAAGTAGATATAGTAATTACCTACTGCTGGCTTAACCGTAATCTTAATAGGCTTTTTAAAGTCATATTCTGCACCATATTTATCTGTAGTATAGCCTTTTGGCTGAACATAAATGGTATGTTCAATGGATGTTTCTACTCCTTGGTCAGCACTAATACTAAAAGTTCCCTGATCAGTACCAGTCACCGAATTAGCCGTTATAGATGAGGTAATCGTTTCTCCACTTCCATTTGTATATTTTATGCTGGATATTGCCTCTAAGGCAGTGTGACTAGAAGTAGTTCCACCATCTGTAAACTCTAAGCCTCCAAGGTTGGTATTGAAGTTTATAACCCTGGTCATATGATCGCTTCCACTATAGATAGTTATCTCTTGTGGAGTTACATCAAAATATGGTTTTACATCATACTTTACATCAATATATTTCGTAATGTTACCAGCCTTGATCCATACTTTAGCAGTACCTGTATATACACCACTATAGGCAGAATAGTTAATATCCTTATTTATTCTGAGCTTAATCTGCTTTGTAACCATATCCAGTTCTGGTATAATCAGATCTTTACCATCAATCTTTGTCTCACAACCAATATTTTCTGGTGTAATGGTTGCATTCGACTCATAGTTAATAATATCGTTTGTCGTTGACGTAACACTAGCCTCTGGCTTGCTTACCCACAAAGTGGTATGGTTGAAGTCGGCAGTTATCTCTACAGGTTTCCAGTCCTTCACACTTACCTTGCAATCCAGCTCCATATTACCGAGGGTCTTGATAGCACCGGTAATCTCATAGAAGGTACCGCGAGGGAATACGGGTACGGTGCTGGTTTCATCCTTCTTATGACCCAGATTGATACGATAATTGTTGTCTACAGAACCACCTACATTACCATTGATGGTAAGATAACTGCAGTCGGATACTGATGAGATATATCGCTCTGGGAGATAATAGGTCTGCTGGAAAAGCCATTTGTCCGCAGCATTTACCGGATTCTCTGTTGCTGTTCCGGTTCCTTTAATATCATCATTGTTATTTGTTGCTGACGCAGATCTGTTGTCAGACCAATCGTTATAGTATACGAGAGTTTCAGATGTCTGAGAGTCATACAGAGTATTTTGAATACCAGTCTTGTATGCTTCTTTATCAGCATTATTTGCCCAAGTTGGAGTCTCAAATTTACCGCCCCAGTAAAGATGGGTAAAAGGAGAGAGTTTCTCGGCTGAAATACTGTTGATGCTAAAGGGCTTGCCTCCGAAATTGGTTGCAACTTCTGCGTTACTTGGATCGAAGATAAGATTCAACTTAACCTTTACGCATGTAAACTTCAGGTTAGCTGCCACCTCGGTATATTTCTTACCACTTTTTTCTATTTTTGTATCGATGATATTACCGTTCACATCCTTTGGCTCATAAATCATCGGGATGTTTGTAGAAACAGGCATTCCCGGTTCTGTTCCAGCTACATAGTTCAGTACTATATTTTTGAGTTCATTTTCTGTTTGGATAGTCTTACTACTCAACACCTTGTTCATATTGGCAACCACATAAATATGGTAAGTGCCCGGCTCGATATTGAGCTGATAGTTAGCTACATGCTGCTCCAGCATCATCGAAGCCAATGGGGCAGGGAGCGTCTCTACCAGGAGCTTGCCTTCATTTCCTGTAGGGAAAGCATAGAGGGTCAGGTCGTTGATCTGGCATTCATCTACCGTAGCATTATAGGTAGGAAGGCCGGAAGCATCGTCGGGATTGGTGCCGCGGCTGCTGAGCACGGTTGGTACCAGCACGTGCAGGTTGCTTGACGAGTTGGGGGTATATCCGTTACCCTCCAACTCGTCGTTACAACTAACTGCAAATAAACTAGTCAACAACCAAACTATGAAACCTATATAGATATGAAATCTTCTCATGATAACTTTGTCTTTTACTTTACTAATATCAATAGTTTAATTTCGACAAAGTGGAATCAGATTATAAGTCGGCTCGCTGTATGCGCTTGCTCCAATCGAGGATGGAGATGCCCAACTTAACGTATTGCCACTTGTCGCCTTTCAGGAAAAAGTCTAGCTTGTAGTCGTATTCTCTGTCCAGGAACTCCTGTGCCGAATAGTTCATTGCTTCGAATGCTCCACGGCCCTGTGCCAGAAAATCGGCTAGATTGATGCGGACCACTTCTTCGCCCGTCTTCTTGTTCCAGATGCTCAATATCGCATTCTTGTCGTTCTCGGTTGCTGGATGCAGCACGAGGCGGGAGAACATCAGGGCGGCGTGAGCGGTACGCTCCTGTACGGTACCCTCCGGAGTGGTGAACTCGGTGGTCCAGGTCTTGTATGGGGTGTATGTCAACTCCTCGTCTGGGAGGAGAGAATTGTCGTAATTGATGTAGCCATTGGCATCAGTTATCTGATAACTGAAGTCTTCGGCGTGGATGTCGGCTGGTTCGTCCAGCTGATGCAGACTGATGGTGAGCTGCTTGGTGTCTCTGATGAGACTGATGGTATGGTGGGTAATCTGAAGATCCTTCACCTCTACTGTTTCGTTGCTCAATCCCTGCCAGAGGGTATCGAGCGGAAGTGCCTGGTTTTCTACCTTTCCGGCATTTCTGTCGAGTCGGGTACGGAGTTTTTCGATGCTTTCTCCTGCTGCTGGAGCTTCGATGTGGAATTTGGCACCAGCCTGTGACAGCGCCTCTTCGTATTTCTTCTGGAAAGCGAAGGTGGCGAAGCGGTATTTGCCAGGTTGCAAGTCTATGCGCATGGCATAGTTAGGGTCTTTGAGGGGTTGGGATTTTCCCTCGTTGGCTGCATCCTGGCGAGCTACTAGGTTGCCCTGCTCATCGAAGACGAACACGCAGACGCCGCCTACATGATCGTTGAACATATCAGCGCGCTGGACGTTGTAGTCGTACTTGAACTGCAAGTCAACTCCCATATCGCAAGGAGGGAGGTCGTCGTGCATCAAGTCGTTGCAGCTGCTGAGCATGCTGCCGAGAGCGACGATGGTTCCGAAAGCAGCGGTACGGCTGATAGCAGCCAAGCTGTCGAATCCCCATTCCATGCGTATCTTCTTGATCCAACTATGTAACTTATTGTTTGCCATGATGCTTTTTGGTTATTATCAATATAATGTTTCAGAATATCAGGTTGTGTTTCTAGCTTCCACTATGGTGAAGCTGAAAACACAACTCGTATGTTTTAACGAAGGCGGAAGCCTAAGCTCCGCCTTTCGTTGTTATACTCGATTACAAATCTACATTCTGTGAACGCTTAGCCCAGTCGAGGATCTTCACGCTGACGTTGATGTACTCGTCGTCTTCATCATCTGGAGTGTTTGGCTTAACCTCTGGAACGCTAGGGTAACCAGGATTGCTAACGCTGTTAACAGTCAACTCATACCAGTTGTTACGGAGTACACCATAACGACCTAAGAATGCCTTATTATTCTCGCCGTAAGACTGACCAGATTTCCAGCTAGTCAAGTCATCACCGAAGTGCTTGATACGGGCGATGTAGTAAGACTCACCACCTGCGTATGTGCTAATACCGACCTTCTCAGTCTCTTTGAGACCCAACTGGGTATTAATGGCGGTGATGTTTGCATCTGAAATTGTTGCTGTTTCAGTTTCAGAGATTTTTACGATGATATTAGCTGCTTTTACATAGTGAGTACCTGCTGCAGTGATATCATATCCGTCAGCATCCAATTTGACAGTGGTGTTGTCGGTTGTTGCGCCTGTGACAACACTAACAACTGCTGCTTTGATTTCGTCCTCAAGATTGGTTTTATTCCAAATAGCAGTGTTCTTACCAATCTTGTAGAATGTGTCGCCGTCTTTGAAGCCTTTAGGAGTATATTTGGCTTTGAATACAACGCGAGTAGTCTGCCCCTGCATCATATTGGCAAGATTGAATGTATTCTCAAGACAGTACAATGCCTTAGAAGGCTCTACTTTTACGTCTTTATTTTCAACATAGTTGAACTCTGCTTTAAGAGCAGTCTTGTTAGCGTCTTTGGTGCTGCATAAATCAGATTTGTCGTAGTTAGGGTCTTTACCCCAATATACACGCTTTGCAAGGATTGCTTTATTATCTACGAAACGCTGATTGGTAGCACCGTTGGTTTCAGATGCATCGGTAGTGTTACTCCAAATGTCCTTGTAGTCTGTGGCCAATCCATCAACATTATGGATTGGGAAAGTCTTCTTGTTGGTAACATCCAAAGCCCAGTTCTCGATTTTAACCTTGTCATCCTTATATGCGCCATTAGCAACCTTATATGCGCCATCAGTATCCGTCTTTCCTGTTGCTGTACCTGTACTTAAGGTAACCTTAGCAAGACCACGCTCTACATAGACATCTGTTGCAGCACTCTTAGCAGCCTGTTCCTCTGTAGGGTAAATCTTGTCTTTGTCAATAGCAACTAAAGTAGTAACATTATTATCCTTGAACAGAGGCGCATTTGCCATATAGAAGCCATTATTGGTATTTGCAATTTTATTCGTAGCTTCTTTATCTTTGTTTGTATCTACGTTCCAATCAGAGAACGTAGCGCCCTTTGTAGGCAGAGTAACCTTGACATTATCACCAGTACCGTTGTTCAAGAGCACCAAAGCGTAGTAACCGTCGGTTTTATCTACATTAGTCAACTTGGCTGTAATTTTAGCATGAGTGGTTACACCTGTCTCATCTGGATTTGGCTTTTGCCATGGTGCCATTGAACCCAACTCAGCACTCTCAACGAAAGTAAAATCACCTTCTTTCGTTGCTTCCCCCTTCTTAAAGATGAGTAAGGTTGCATCATTTACCTTGTACTCATTCTTGTCACCGTTCACAAATGATGGTGAACCTGATGGTGTATCATCTGCACGTGTTCCACTTGTTGTAGGCAAGTTGATAGAGAAAGATGCATAGCTTACACCTGATTCATTCTCACCAGAGCCATTGCCCCCCCCCATTTACTAAATCGTTGTTGCTAGAGCAACTTGCTGTCATAGCAGCTATCACTGCTAATCCGAAAAAATGTTTAATTCTCATAATTGATGTGATTTTATTGTTAGTTATTACTTTTATTGTTCCGCCTTCATTTCCCTGTAAATCTTTCTGATGCGTTCAGCTTCCTTCGAGTTTCCTGCCTTGGCAAGATGTTTCTCGGCAGTTACGAGGTCGCCCTTCTGCAAATCTGTGCAGGCAGCATTGAGATTGGCTGTCTCATCATCAGGGAAGAGACGGACGGCAATATCAAATACCTCGTTGAACTCTGGAGAACCAGGCTCATAGGTCTGTGCCACCAGGTACATCTCCTGTAATGACAACTGCTGAGGCTTAGTCTTCAGGATTACCTTTGCCTCTTCAATGTCGAAAGGACGAACGGTATAGGTTACCGTATAGTCGCTGTGGCGCAAACGTGGATAAATCTCACTCATGATGTAGCGATAGCTAGCCGGATAAAGTTTCTTGATTTTCTGGTCCTTTGCATCGGGTGCCAATGATGAGTTGGCAACGGCAAGGATGGCAGACTTATCGGCTAAGTTGCTGGCTTCCACCTTCTTCTTGAATCCCTCCCAGTCTTCTGGGGTGGCGTGATAGGTGAAGAGCTTTTTATCGATAGTGTAGAGATTGCATACATAATTGCGCAGGGCAGCCGCACGGTTGTTGGCGAGTCGCACGTTGTTGGCGTAAGGACCGTCTGGCGACGCATAGCCATGAATATCGATATTGGTGATGCTCACATCCTTGTCGTTCTTCACGAGGTCGATGGTGGATGTAATCTTTCTCAGCTCAGTTGCATTCTCACGGAAATCGGCAAGGATATCGCTCTTGTTGAGCTTGAAGCTCAGGTAAGCTTCACCCTTTTCGGCTCTCACCTTGATGGCTTCAGCCTTTGGCTTCACGTAATGGTCGCGACCAATCTTGGGTATTGGGTTGATGACCGCCATCTGGGTGGTATCCTGATCCATCATGTTGCCGCATCCGCAGAGGTCTTCTGTCATGGAGAGGTTGAAAGCCTTCATCCACTTCCTGTAGGGAAGGGTCTGTGAGAAGAGCACCTGCTGCTCGGTATCATTCCTGCGTCTCACTACCACTGCCTGGCTGTTTTTCAGTTTGCTGCTTTTGCGCAGGTATCTGATGTTCTGGTTTTTGCCATTGATGATAATGGGATTCAGGGCGATGGTATCTTCTCCGGCAATAAGCGGAGTGAAAACTAGCTGTTGCTCTGATTTGAGCTGCAGACTATCGAGATGAAGGCGGAAAGCAACCTTGAGACTGTCGCTTTTCTTCTGTGTCAAGACGCTGTCTATCAAGATCTTGCCTCCGGCCAACCGTAGCTGCGAATCATCTATCTTCTGGGCTTGGACAGTCAGTGCGCTCTGTGCAAACAGAATGCAAAGGGGCGAAATGACTGCATAAAGCTTCATTTTCTTCATATTCTTCATCTTGTAAAAGAGGGTTTGATTTTGTTTTTCGCTATCTCGGTGATATTGTTTTTAGAATGCGTATATCAGGGAAAGGGCGGCTTTAGTTGGACCTACATAGTTGCGGTGGTCCTCGTTAAGACATTTGTCACATCTTCCGTAAAGCTTGTATGGACTGTAGATGTATCCTAATCCGATGGATCCTTCGAGATTGAGATGCTCAGACAGCAGCCATTGGTATCCGTAGGTGAGACCACCACCGACATACCAGCCTTCGTAATGTCTTCCTTTCTCTGTCTTTGGCAAGATGCCGAAAGGCAGATCCACATTTTTTACGTTGTATTCACCTCCAAGGGCATGGATGCCGAAAAAGTGGCCTCCAAATTTCTGGCAGGTGTACCAGCGGTACTCTGGCATTACGTTCCAGTAGCGCAATTTCTTGTCGCCTGAAAACTTCCAGGGATTCAGGGCGCCGAAAAGCTGAAAAGTGCTTTTCCTGCCCGTGCCTATTTCTAGACCAGCATTGAGCGAGGTGGTTGCCAGACCAAGCAGGTTGGTCTTCAGTGCTACCTCTTGCGCTCGGGTTATTACTGTTGAGAGAATCAGCAGTAACAACATCGGTGTTCGTTTGAACGATCTCTGCTTCATCATCATAATTTTACTCTGTTGATTTTCTTTCTTAAGGATAATGCTAGTTGCTTATTCTTATTATTGTCATTTACTTATAATCTCAGGCTTACCCTTGTAACAAAATGAATGTCGCCGGGTTTCCTTTTCGGTTGCAAATATAGGATGATTTTCTCAAAGGAGCTTCAAAAAATTGATGGAAATCAAGGAAAATGAAATGCAAACGTTTGCATTACCGCGCAAAATGTGTGGGAACACAAAATTTGTGAATATGATATAAGTGCCTGATATATAGAAAATAAAAAGCGATGGTGTAAGTTGCACACCTTCGCTTTTGAAATATTGTATTTTGATGAATTTCTTTTTTGTGATTGGAGAATCAGAAGACGGGGAAATCCGGCTTTTGGGGGGCTATTTCAGAATTTCCATCGCCTTCTTCAGACCTCTATCCACAGCCGAAGCATCGTTCTGGTAGAGCTTCTCCTTTTCCTCTCCGGTCATCTCGTCGAGCAGATAATCGGGGGTGATTCCCACACTTTCCAGCAGGTTGCCCTGTGCATCCTTGGTAAGCGAGAACGGCATGTAGAAGTAGAGGTAGCTGGTTACATTTCCTATCCATCCTCCATTGCTGGATTCGTTGTCGGAAGTGAGCATCGCCTGTGCTCCGTAACTGTTTCTGCCTATCGTCTTCACGTGGTCACCCTGACTCTTCAGGATGAGGGTTGTCACCTCTGACATGCTGGCACTGTAGTTGTCGAGCAGGATGGCGGTAGGGATGTTTCTGCCCAGGCTCTTCGGCGTTACCGTAATCTTCTGCGGAATCCAAGGCGTATAACTGTATGGATTATTGTCCTCTTTTTTGCGCACGTAGGCATAGACGGCAGATTGGGTGATGAGATAGTCGGTAAGCAGACGGGTATCTATCACGCTTCCGCCACCGTTGCCACGGAAGTCGAGAATCAGTTTCTTAATCTCGCCCTTAGCCAGAGGCTCCAGGAACAGACGGCGGTAACCTTCTACGCAGAGATGATTGTAGGTAAACTTCAGGTCGTTCCAGTAAGCATAGAGTTCCCGCTCGTGCCAGAGGTAATCGGCAAGAGCCTGACAATACCAGCTGGCAAAACCGGAGGCTGAAAGCATCTGCTGGTAACGGGCATCGCCCTGCAGCTTCTGTCGGATCTGCTCGCCCATGCCGCTTGCATCAGCAGTAATAGGTAACAGTTTGAGAAGTCCCGGTGCCACTTCGTATGCCTGGCTGGCGAGAGCATAGAGACCGGAATAGTCTCCCTGGTTGCTGTAGGCCGCCATCTTCTCGCAGGCTTGGACTGCATCATCCGAAGCCAGATAGCTATCCATATCGGCAAGCAACTGCGCTGCCTGCTGCTCAGCCTTCTCTCGCTTTCCGGCATCTGTAATCAGTTCCTTCGCCTTGTCTGTTATCTTGGAAGCATCCAGATGATAGGTGCTGGCGGCATTGTCAGGGAGATAGGACTTCTGATACTCGTGGAAGCAGTTTTCGTAGAGGGTAAACTTGTTGAAGCCGAGGTAATAGGTACCCGGCTGCTCCTTCAGGTAACCGCCCATGATGCAGAACCCATCCGAGGTAATCTCGCCGAAGGCTGTACCATCCAGGTTGAGCTGGTCGCGGGTATGGTTCCAGTGAGCATTCAGCGGGAAATACTCGGTCTTGTTGCGGAGCGTGCTGTTGAATCTCACCGTTTCCGTAGAAGAGTGGGAGACGGGTAGGGTAATCTTGACATAGAAGTGTTGGTCGATGATCTTGTCGATGATTTCCTGGAAATACTGCTTTGCCTTGGCGTTGTCTTCCTGAATCTCCTGCTGGGTAAAAGCTGAGGTATGCTGGAAGGTCTTCAGGGCATCAAACTTGGGCTTGTAGTCCTTGTACACCTGGTCCCAGGTCTGCGATGATACGGCAGACTGCTCATTGAGGGTGCAGTAGCGCTGGTTCATCACGCTCCAGAAAACCTGGAACAGGTCGCCATACGACTTGACATCGGTATCGGAATAATCGGAAATCGATTTCTCGTTGGCATCATTGTCTGCCACACAACTGGTAAGCGACATCCCCGTGGTGGTTGTCGCCAGAAGGAAGGCGAAGAAGCATCGCATTCCACCTTTTATATATATAGGGGTTCTCATATTTTAAAATGATTTTTTAGAACTTATAGGCAGCCGAGGCTGTGATGAGGCTGGAGTTGCGCCGGGCAGTCTTGCTGGTGCTGGCTTTTTCCTGGTAGATATGCGAGAAGCCGTACTGGAACTGATAGCCCACGCTGGCATCTATCTTGCCGAAGGAATAACCTATCTTGATGCCTACTTCGCCGCCAAAGAGACTGCGGCGGAGATGGTTCTCATTCTTCCTGAAATCGTAGGTGGTGTTATAGCGGATGTAGGAACCATCGCCCTTGTATCCCTCCATGATGTTCATCGGATACATACCCTTGGTATGCATGGAAGTGAAGTACTCGTAATAGACGCCTACCTGTGGCTTGATCCACAATCCCTTCTCGTGGTAAGGATTATGGAGGAGATAGTAGCCCACATGGAGTGGGATGCTGATGAAGTTGTTGTTGTATCGGGTGTTCCAGGAGTCGCTGCCGAGATTCTGGTACAGGTAGTCGCGCTGAACAAAGCGGATGCCCGCTCCTACCGCCAGCTGATCTACGATATTGTATTCGGCACCGATGGCAGCCGTGAAACCCGGTCGCACCTTATAATAAGTCTCCGACAAGCCCGACACATCCGTATCAAGCACACTGCAACTGACACCAGCTTCTGCCTCCACCTTCCAGCGGTAGGAGCTCTGCTGTGCCAGAATGCCTTGGCAGCAGAAGCTAAGGGCTATGGATAAATATACCTTTCTCATAAAAATGGGGTAATTTGGGGTGAAAAAAGTCTTAATAGAGAAGAAGCAATCCGGCAAACGCAGAATAGAGTATCATGCGGATGGGATTGATTTTCATCACCTTCACACCGATGAAGGTGGCAAAGAAGAGGGCGATGGAGATATAGAATCTCCAAGGATTTTCGGGAGTAGAGAAGTTCTCGCCATTCATCAGAAGCAGGGCTGCGGCTCCTACCAATCCGACGATGGCTGGGCGAAGACCGATGAAGATGCTCTGGACGGCTGAGGTGTTCATATACTTGTACAGCATCTTGCTGATAAGAATCATCAAAACCAAGGATGGGAGAACCAGCGCAAAGGTCGCCATGGCACTTCCGAGTACAGCCATCATGCCACTCATGCCGGCATTATGGACAGCTGTATAGCCACAATAGGTAGCGGTGTTGATACCGATAGGTCCCGGTGTCATCTGAGAAATGGCAACCACATCGGTAAACTCTTGCATCGTCATCCAATGATACTGCGTAACAACCTGTCCCTGAATCAGGGATATCATGGAATAGCCACCTCCGAATCCGAAGATGCCTATCTGAATGAATACGATGAAAAGCTGAAGAAATATCATATATTATTCTGTTGGTTGAATGAATTGTCCATAGATGTAGCCACCTACGGCAGCTGCGATAATCACCCAGATAGGGTTGACGCCCAAAAGCCAGATCAGAAGGGCGGATAGAATAGGAATCCAGCAGTTGACAAGCGAAATCCTGGCGCTCTTGGCTAGCGAGAATGTTGGTACGGCTATCAATGCCACGACGGCAGGACGGATGCCTGCAAACAGGGCAGCAACAACCTTGTTGTCTTCAAACTGATGGAAAAACATGGCTATCGCCAAGATAATAAGAAACGATGGCAACGAAGCGCCGAAGGTGCAGACGATGGCTCCCGGTATCTTTGCCAACTTATATCCGAGCAGGGAACTCATGTTGATGGCCAAGGCTCCCGGACAAACCTGGGTGGTAGCGATGGCATCCAGAAATTCCTCCTTCGTCATCCAATGATGCTTGTCGACGACTTCGGATTCTATAATAGGAATCATGGCATAGCCACCACCAAAGGTGACTATGCCAATCTTCATAAATGTTTTGAATAATGTAAGATAACTTACGCTATTATTCATTTTTTTACCTTTTTACTTTTTACTTTTTCAAAGCTCTTTCTTCAATCCACTGACGTGCATTGACAAATGCCTCAATCCAAGGAGTTACCTCATCGTTGCGGCGATCAGCTGGATACCAGGCATTCTGCCATGGGAAGATGGCACGCTCCAAGTGTGGCATCATAGCCAAGTGGCGACCATCTGCAGAGCAGATACCTGCTACGTTGTAGTCACTGCCGTTAGGATTACCTGGATACTCAGCGTAGTTGTACTTCGCAATGATGTTGTAGTGATCCTCTGGCTCTGGCAAGTAGAAACGACCCTCGCCGTGAGCTACCCAGATACCGAGCTTATCACCGCTCAGGCTACCGAACATCACACTGTCGTTCTGAGGAATGGTCAAACCGAGGAATGTACTCTCGAACTTCTTGGATGTGTTGTGGCAGAGGTGTGAACGATGCTTGTGCTCAGGATTGATGAGGTTCAACTCAACCATCAGCTGGCAACCGTTGCAGATACCGAGTGAAAGGGTATCCTCACGGGCATAGAACTTATCGAGTGCCTCCTTAGCCTTAGGATTGTAGAGGAATGCACCAGCCCAACCCTTGGCAGAACCGAGAACGTCGGAGTTAGAGAAACCACCGCAGAATACGATGAAGTTCACATCCTCCAGAGTCTCACGACCGGAAATCAAGTCGGTCATCATCACATCCTTTACATCGAAGCCGGCGAGATACATAGAGTATGCCATCTCACGCTCACCATTGGTACCCTTCTCACGGATGATAGCTGCCTTGATGCCAGATGGCTTGCGACGGTTAGCGTCGAGGCTGTAGCTAGCGAGGGTTCCCTTGAAGCCATAACCGAAGTTCATCTCGATAGGCTGCTTCTTATAGTTGGTGTAACGCTTCTTAGCCATACCGTTCATGCTCTGCTTGCGGTCGAGGAGGTAAGATGTCTTATACCAGTCGTCACGCAATGCATCGATATCGAACTCGTGCTCGAAGCCTTCCTTCTTGATGATAATCTTGCGGAGCTCAGGAGCTGGATAACCAATCTTGGCATAACCGATACCGTTCTCATCGAAGAATGCCTTCAACTCATCCTTGTGAGCATCGCTTACCTGGATTACAACACCTGGGTTCTCGGCGAAGAGAGTCTTGATGATGTCGGCATCTGCGATGTCGTGGAGGTTAATCTTCATACCACCCTCTACATTGGCGAATGTCATCTCGAGGAGAGTTGTAATCAAACCACCGGCACTGATATCGTGACCAGCCATTACCCAACCGCGGTTGATGAGTTCCTGTACGGCGTTGAAGCAGTCAACGAAGTACTCTGGGTTCTTGACGGTAGGAACATCGCTGCCCACCTTGCCCAGGCTCTGAGCGAAGGCTGAACCACCGAGGCGCTGCTCGTCGAAGCTGAAGTCGATATGATAGAGGCTAGAGTTCTTGTCGTTAACGAGAACTGGGCTAACCACCTTCTTGATATCTGAAACCTCACCGCCGGCACTTACGATAACGGTACCAGGAGCGATGATCTTCTCGCCGTTAGGATACTGCTGGGTCAATGAGAGAGAGTCCTTACCTGTTGGTACGTTTACGTGGATGGCGCAGCAGAAGTCTGACAATGCCTTCACACCCTCGTACAGACGGGCATCCTCACCCTTCTGGCTGCGGCAAGGCCACATCCAGTTAGCTGAAAGGCTGATGCTGTCCATGCCATCTGCCAATGGAGCCCAGATAATATTGGTCAATGACTCTGCTACAGAGAGTACAGAACCTGCCTTAGGATCGGCAAGACCAGCCTGAGGTGCATGACCCATTGCTGTTACGATACCCTTCTCGCCACGGTAGTCGAGTGCTACGACACCACAGTCAGAGAGTGGCAACTGAATCTGACCCTGTCCCTGCTGACGGGCAATCTTACCTGTTACGGAACGGTCAACCTTGTTGGTCAACCAGTCCTTACAAGCTACAGCCTCCATCTGGAGAACACGCTGCAAGTACTCGTCGAGGTTGTCTGCAGAATAAGTTACATCTTCATATTTACGTTCTACGGTCTCATCCACCATCACAGTCTTAGGAGTATGACCGAACATCTGAGCTACATCGAGGTCGAATGGCTTCACGCCGTCAGCCTGCTTGAAGCTGAAGTGAGCATCGCCAGTAGTCTCACCAACCACGTACATTGGAGCACGCTCACGGTCGGCAATCTTCTGAACCTCGCTGATATACTTCTCGTCGATGAGCAAGCCCATACGCTCCTGGCTCTCGTTGGCGATGATTTCCTTGGCGCTCAAAGTCTTGTCGCCGATAGGCAACTTAGACATGTCGATTTCGCCACCGCACTCTTCTACCAACTCAGAGAGACAGTTCAAGTGACCGGCTGAACCGTGGTCGTGGATGCTGACAACTGGGTTCTCATCGTTCTCAACGAGTGCACGAACCAGGTTGTAGGCACGCTTCTGCATCTCAGGGTTGGCACGCTGAACAGCGTTCAACTCGATACCATTGCTGTAACGGCCTGTATCTACAGAAGAAACAGAACCACCACCAAGACCGATGCGATAGTTATCACCACCTACTACGACAACCTTGTTGCCCTTCTGTGGCTCACCCTTCTTATAGTCACGCTTCTTGCCGTAGCCTACACCACCAGCAAGCATGATTACCTTATCGTATGCATACTTCTCGCCGTTCTCCTCGTGCTCGAATGTAAGCACAGAACCGGTGATGAGAGGCTGACCGAACTTGTTACCGAAGTCTGATGCACCGTTGGAAGCCTTGATCAGAATCTGCTCTGGAGTCTGATAGAGCCACTTACGTACTGGCATGATGTCTTCCCAGTCGCGCTCAACATCGCTCTTGCCGTTGTCATCCTTCAAGCGAGGATAAGCAGTCATGTAGCAGGCAGTACCTGCGATAGGCCATGAACCTACACCACCACCCATACGGTCGCGGATCTCACCACCTGTACCGGTAGCAGCACCGTTGAAAGGCTCTACGGTAGTAGGGAAGTTGTGAGTTTCTGCCTTCAGCGAGATGACACTCTCGATATCCTTCACCTGGAAGAAATCGCTGGTAGTCTGATCGGCTGGAGCAAACTGCTCGATAACAGGACCTTGAGAGAAAGCCACATTATCCTTATAGGCAGAGAGAATCTTGTTAGGATTCTCGTTGGTGGTCTTCTTGATCATGCTGAAAAGAGAAGACTCCATCTCCTTGCCGTCGATGATAAACTGGCCGCCGAAGATCTTGTGGCGGCAGTGCTCTGAGTTGATCTGTGCGAAACCGAAGATTTCGCTGTCGGTGAGAGGGCGTCCGTTCTCTTTCTCCAGCTTGTGGAGATAAGCCATTTCGTCCTCGCTGAGGGCAAGACCCTCTTCCTCGTTGTACTTTTCGAGGTCATCGACGTACTTGATAGGTTCTGGCTCGTGGTTCACGGTGAACACATCCTGTCCGATACCGTTGTACATACGCTGGAGCATAGGGTCGTGCTCAGCGTCCTCGCTATCCACAGGGAAGTACTCCTCAATACGCGAAATGCCGTCAAGACTCATGTTCTGAGTAATCTCAACGGCATTCGTACTCCAAGGAGTAATCATTTCACGGCGTGGGCCGACATAGAAGCCCTGCAACTGCTGGGCGTCCTCTAAAGTCGCGTCACCATAAAGCCAACAAAGTTCATTGATTTCGTCCTGAGATGGTTTGTGGTCAATCTCGGTCGCAATCACACTCTTAGATGGAGTTCTGAAAAAAAGAATCATACTATTTCTCTTTTTATATTGTTAATGTATTAATTCTACCTTGACAAAAGCCTACATATTATATATGCTTTTGCTTTCCGACTGCAAAGGTAATACAAAATTCTGATTTCTCCGCAAAGAATACGCATTTATTTTCTTTTTTTAGTTAAAAAGGTGATAAATAGTGATTTAGTGGTTAAAATTTTATAAATGGATTAGACAAATAAGGTTTATTGGAGTCTTATCAGTAACTTTGCACCCAGAAAGAGACGTATAAGGCGTTTTATATGGAGGGCGTAACTGCCGTCTATATAATAACATAGTGATTAAAAAACAATAACAGAAAATTTAAAAATCGAAAGCAAATATGAAACAGACTAAAATTTTTGTAATGGCAATGATGGCTGTAGCCCTGATGGCTACTAGCTGTGCTAGTAAGAAGGATCTCCAGAATTGTCAATCTGAAAATAGAGAATTGACTGCCAATTATCAGGCAACCAAGGAGAAGTTGGCTGCTGCTGAGGCTAGCCTTGCTGCTGCGCAGGAGCAGTTGAGCAGTACCAAGAAGGATTATGCCAAGTTGCAGAACTCGCTGGACAAGAGTCTGACCAATGCCAATCAGAACAACATCAGCATTGAGAAGCTCGTTGACCAGATCAATGAGAGCAACCAGTATATCCGTCACCTGGTAGAGGTGAAGAGCAAGAGCGATTCGCTCAATATGGTTCTTACCAACAACCTGACCCGTTCTCTCAGCCGAGAGGAGATGAAGGAGGTTGACGTTCAGGTGATGAAGGGTGTGGTTTACATCTCTCTGGCTGACAACATGCTCTATCAGAGCGGTAGCTACGAGGTAAACAGCCGTGCCAAGGAAACTTTGAGCAAGATTGCAAAGATCATCCAGGACTACAAGGATTACGATGTACTCATCGAGGGTAACACTGATAACGTGCCTGTAAGCACTACCAGTGCCAAGATGAAGAACATCCGCAACAACTGGGACCTCTCAGCTCTCCGTGCTTCTTCAGTAGTTCAGTATCTCCAGGACAACTTCGGTATTAGTCCTAAGCGTATGACTGCTGGTGGTCGTGGTGAGTACAATCCTGTAACTACCAATGATACTGAGGTGGGCAAGATGCGTAACCGTCGTACACAGATCATCATCACTCCTAAGCTCGACCAGTTCATGGACTTGATTGACAAGGCTCCAGAGGATTCTCAGAAGTAATGAAATTCTGAAAGTGATATAAAAGAAGTGACCTCTCCTTCGTTCATTAGAAATTGAACGATGGAGAGGTCTTCTTTTTAGTATTGTCTCCTTAATAAACGGTAAAATGAAAAATATTTCTTGTAATCAAAAACAAGTTCTAAACATAATTAAACTGGTGCTAATTTGCTCCTTACTCATGATATTGTTATGGGTCGGTAAGTGGCTGGTGCGTATCTTCTGGTTTGATACTTTTGTTGTTCCTAGTAATTCTATGATGCCAACTTTGCAACCAGGTGACAAGATAATAGCAGATAAACTTTGTTTTGGTGCAAGAATCTATCGAAAATTCCATTTTGACAAACAAGGGGTTGAATTACAGTGCTTTAGAATGAAAGGTATGGGGAATTTGAGGCGTAATGATGTCTTTGTGTTTAATAAACCAGTCATTAATCATCATATTACGTTTGTTATCAATTATGTGTATTGCAAGCGCTGCATCGGCTTGCCTGGTGATTCTGTGAGCATTCGCAATGGTTATTATTGCAATAATAATGATAGGGGTGTCTTGGGCTGCAGAGAGAATCAAACTGTTTTGCGTGAGATGCCAGATACATTGATCTCTCCTGAAGTAATGTGTGCGATGCCGTACGATGAACATTTGCCGAAGTGGACGATTAAAAATTTCGGGCCTTTGTATATTCCCCGTAAAGGGGATGTCATAACGATTACCCCCAAAGAGGCTGTACTTTATCTGGCAATTTTAGAGTGGGAATTGAAGGGTAAAATCACAATTGATTGGGAGAAAAATAAAGTTTTTGTCAAACACAAACTTCTGTCTCGCCACACGTTCCTTCATGATTATTATTTTGCCGGTGGTGATAATGTAGTAGATTCTCATGATTCTCGTTATTGGGGCTTGGTTCCAGACATCTATATTATTGGTATTGTAAAGCGTATAGAGTATTCAAAAGCTAGAGTAACTGGTAAGTACGATTGGAGACGCTTTCTGCGTTGCGTAAAGTGAATAAGTGAGTTTGAAAAAACTCACTTATTCATATTGATTACAATTGGGATTGCCAAATTTCATAGGTGTAAAAAATGTGGTAAAGAGTTAGATAGAGTTTTTATTGTTTCAAACACTTTTCAGGGCGTGCAGCTTGTATTCAATTAAAAAAGATATGCCCTCTTGCTTCGCAGCAAAAGGGCATACGCTCAGTTTTCATTATTTGATTAGTGTAAGTCAATAATTGAACCAAATTTTAACACTAAATCCTATAAACCTAATCTTAACAATAAGCCTAGTCTATAATTCATTCATTATTTATAAATAGTTATTCCGTACATTCTGGTTTCTGAATCCGGTTATTATTGAATGGCAACTTATCAATTGGAGATGGAAAACCATCTAACTGATTTCCTTCGCAAAAACCAGATGAAATATTAAAGCGTTCAATTTTACAAATCATTAACGACCATTATAGATAAATACGGATGAGCCTGGAAGATTCAATACCAAAGGAGTATCAATGTCGATAGCCTTGTTGATTGGCATTCCATCCAATTCTGCCTGGTTAAAGGCATGGGTCAATGTAATCTTTCCACGAACATAGGCAGGGATATCCAATGCTTCTCTCAGGGTTGTGGTGAAGGTCTGTGCACTGGTTGAAGGATTGCGCAAGGTAAGCACACTCTTCTTGCCGTTCCATGCAGCCCAGCCATATACATTTGCCTTCTTGCCATCCCAAGGATTGCCACCAACCCAGTGAGCATCAGGCAATACATCTGCCTGTTCCTGCTGCCACTTGATGCACTCAGCCAAGTCTTTCCACAACGCTCCGGCGTTGCCCTGATTGTCCTTGATTTCGTCCATCAGCTTGTAGTCGTTGTACAGCTCAACCATACCTGAACCACAGGCAAAGGCACAGCGCATCTCACGAACGATTCCGTCGTAATCCATATTCTTGGATACGGCACCCCAACGGCTCAGGATGAATCCGTGAGTCATCAATGTGTTGATAGGACAAACAGGAGATCTCTGTATGAAGTTCTGATAAACCAGACGGTCGCGATAGGTAATCCAGCGCTCACGGTCGGTGCCCTGGTCACCTGCCTCACCGTAATCACCCTCCTGACGCCATACGGCATCTGTGAAGTGGAACCAGAATGGAGAAGCCCAGGTTCCTACGGTGGTATTGAGGAAGATGTCTGGACGCTTCTGGCGTACGGCACGCTCGATGCTGATGATAGCCTCGGCATTCTCTTCACCTCTTGTTCCTTCGTCAGGACCGATGGCAGAAGCCTGTGCACTGATACCATCAAACTTGAAGAAGCGGAAGTCGTAACGGTCAATCATGTTGGTGCAGCAACGGATGAAGAAGTTGTAGTAATCCTCATTGCTCAGCTGCATGCCACCCTTTGAACGCCAGTAAGCACGGCGATATTCGCCAGACTGACCATAGCCGCCCACAGGACCCAGCCAGGCACCGATACCTGTGCCCATCTTCTTGGCCTCGTTGGCTGGTTCGTCGAATCCGTTAGGGAAGTTAGGGTTGAAGGTCCAGGTTCCATACTGGTCCCAACCATCATCCCATACGAAGGCCTTTGGAGCCATCTGATATTTATCATAGAAGTGTGTCTTCCAGTGACTTACCACGTCGGCACACTGTTCTACGGTCATATTGCCTTTATAAGAAGGAGCTTGTGCGTTGTTGCGGTCGATGTTCAACTCATACCATGAGATATAGACCGGATAAGGTCTCCAAGCCACAGCTCTTTCACGCTCGCTGTAAGCCAGGAAAGAGCGGCGCAACTGCTTAGGCGCAACCAAGCCTACTACAGAACTGATGTTCCATGTTTTGCCAGCTTTTAAAGTGGTGTTTCTTCTCCATAAGCCTTCTATGTGGGTAGCATTGCCTTCATCCTTGCAGGAATTCAGACCCATTGGAGTTTCCAGACCAGCAAAGATATGATTGCTTGCCAGGATGGCACCACGGGTATTACCCACCACTTCTGGAGCGGTATAGGCACTGTTCTTGGCTACCAGGTAGTTCATTGCCACGATACCCTTCATAGGTAAATCTTTGGCAGCCTGAATATCCATTTCTGTACGCAGGTAGTGTGAGCCGTTTCTCAATACGGCACGCCAAACGATAGAAAGTTCTTCGTATGTAAAACGAGCTTCCAGAGCCTTGCCTGCATAACGGAGAGATGCTGTTGCTGCAGATGGATTCTCTGCCAGGGTTACCATCTTTACATCTTCCAGTTTCATCTCGGATGCGGTAATGGTTTTGCCGTCTCCCAAGAGAACCTTAAACAACTCTGTGCTAGGCTGCAGTCCCAGCTCAGAACAGCCGTTGAAGTAGAGTTTGCCACCTGTGTTGATGAAAGAGGCTTTCAATACTTTGTTGGCCAGCTGGTAGCTGTTTGACTTCTGGGTGATTTTAGCTACACCCGGTTGCTTTTTCTGGGGAAAGATGACAGCTTGTGCCCAACTTCCCATACACAGAGTTAGTGGCATTATAAGAGTAAGTGCCAGCTTTAATAAATTGTTTTTATTCATACTAATAATAAGTTGAAGCCCCTTGAAAAACAGGGAGACACCATAAGCGGATGGTGTCTCCCCTTGCGTGACTTAAATTATTTTGTTAATGTACATGTAATGGTCCACACCTTGGTCTCTCCATTGGCAGCCTTTACAGCATACTTGTGTGGAGTAGTCCAGTCGGCTGGAGTACCCAATGCTGGAGATCCCTCAACAGGAGTCATTACCGCAGCTGATGAAATCTGTACTGCAACAACGATGTTGTTGAGATTCACATTATTCTTCTCCTTTTCAGAGAAGTTTGTAGGAACTGCAAATGTCAGGTTGCAGGTAGCAGCTTGGGCATCGATAGCCTCTGCTGTCTTCTGCAATTGCTTCTGGATAACCTGAGGCTGTCCGCTGGCATTAATCTTGTCTTCTCCAATGTAACGATACCAGGCATATCCTGCTGTGATGTCATTGCCATCGTAAGTTGGAAGGTCTTTGAGATCGCTCTCAAGACAAGAACTGAAACTGAGTGCCATGACGAGCATGGCAAGTATGATTTTAATGAATTTCATATTTTCAACGTTTATTTATGATTTATAAATATGAATTTATATCTGCTTCTGCTTGCAGATTACCAACCCTCGTTCTGCTGGTGATCGAGATCGTATGCCTCGCGCTTGTCAAGGAATGACTGAGCGATTGGGAACAGATAACGCTTGGTGGTAAACTGGCGCTGTGCACTACCGAGCAATGTAAGCTGGTTGACGAGAAGCTGGCTGCGGTCGCGAGAGATTTCCATCTTATATACAGGGCGGTCGAGATCGTAGATGATGTCGCCTGCCTCACGTCCATGGTTAGCATAGCCACCATACTTACCCCAGCGGAGATAGCTGAAGTAGATATCACCATTCTCGTTAGCCATTTCTACACGGCGCTCACGGATGTAGTCTGCCCATGCAGCTTCCTCTGTTGTAGCTGTTGAAGGAGCAATCTTACCGTGCTTAACTCGTGTGGCGTTGAGAGCCTTTACTGCATTAGTTACATCGTGCTTCAGCAGATAAGCCTCTGCCAGGTTCATGTAAGCCTCGCCGGTGCGGCACATCACGTAGTGGAGCTGTACCAGACAGTCGAAGTATGCACGTGGCTCTGGATTCTCGATGTTAGACTTGCGCCAGTAGTAACCGGTTGTAGTGTTGTACCAGCCACCGTCTTCCTTATCACGTACACCCATAGAGCAGTTACCGCCAAGGTTTGTCTCTACTGTCTCACCAATCCATGAACAGCCATCATAAACGATAGATGATGCGAAACGAGCATCACGTCCGCTGTACATCAGTTCAGAAATGTTGCGTGTTGAGCCTGCCTTCAACTTGCCGTAATGCAGGTTGGTAGGATAAGCCGTGTTGAGCTGCTGGAAGTCCTGAGGAGTAGGCATGCGGCGTGCATTACCGTTCTCCTGCTCGTAAGCGTCGAGCTGACCTTCTGTTGTTACTGTGTTTGGATCGATAGACTCAACATTCTCCTTGTACTGAGAAGTCTCGTTCCAAGGAAGTGCTTCACCCGTCTTCTCATCAGTTACGAGATACTGGTCAACCAAGTCCTGTGTTGGGAAGTAGATTGCCCAGCCTTCATAGGTACGTCCGTTAGGATTCTTGAAGTGAATAGGACTCTTAGAGTTGATGCAGTCATCCTGTGAAATGTTAGGATAGGTGCGGATCAGCTCCTCATAATTACCAATCTTGGTGTTAGCCTTCAAACGGTAGTAACCCCAGAGAATTTCAGCATTGGTTTCGTCTGTCTCGTTGAACAGACCTCCGTAATTGTCTGAGAGAGAACAGTTCTGAGTAACATCAGAAGCGTAGGTAATCACCTTGTCAAGGTATTCAGCCTTCTTGGTGTAGGCGTATGCCTGGAGGCAGGCACGGCTCAACAGCAACTCGGCTGCATACTTGGTAGGCTCACCTGGCTGTGCCTCAACAGGCATGTTAGGGATGGCAGCCTCCAAATCCTCTACTACCAGCTTGTAGCTTTCATCTACGCTGGAAGTCATAGGTACTCTTGCCTTTTCTTCCTGGTCGGCCTGGATCACAGACATGATAGGAACGAAGCGTCCCATCTTGCGGGTCAAATCGTAGAACACGAGTCCACGGAGGAAACGTCCCTTTGCTACGATCTGTGCTTTTTCACCTTCGCTCAAAGCTGTTGAAGCCTGAGCTTTCTCAATAATCATATTGCAGCGACGGAGCAAGCCGAAGCGGCTGATACCGAAGTCAGAAGTTCTGTCGATGCCAAGCTCTGTGGCTATGCCATCAATACCCTCACCTACCTGAGAGCATCTTACTCCGTTTGGAGTGCGGGATTCCCATCCTACACAGGAAGAACTTCCTGTGAACATGTTGATTACATTGTCGTATGTGGCATTCACAAAAGCATTGGCTGTAGCCTTTGAGCCCCAAACCGTAGCCTCGTCGAATGTCGTTGTTGGATGAGTATCCATTGTATCTTGGCAGGAAGCGGCGGTCAATGCCAGAACGCCGAACATTCCTATTTTAATAATATTCTTTATCATAACTAATTAAAATCCTAAGTTTACAGTTAATGCAAGTACTCGCTCTACAGGATAGCCATATCCTTCGGTTGAAGAGTTCTCAGGGTCGAGACCATATTTGGTTGCCTGAGAAATGGTGAAGATGTTCTGACCAGAGATACCCACCTTGGCACGGGTCAGCCAGCTTACACCGCGAAGCAATACGTGCTTGAAGTCGTAACCGAACTGGAAGTCCTTCATACGCAGATAAGCACCATTTACCAGCCAGAAGTCGCTGCTCTGATAGTTGTTGTTGGCATTCAAACCTGTGTTAGCCATCAGACGTGGATACTTGGCGTTGGTATTGCTTGGAGTCCAGCTGTCTTCCTGATATTTGTAAGCAACTGGCAACTGACCAGCCTGACCTGTCTGCATGGTTGTTACACCAGAGAGGTACATGTCGAATGCAGTAGAACCCTGGAAGAGCATGCTCAGATAGAATCCCTTATACTGGAAGTTCATATTGATACCATACTGTCCGCGAGGAGTGTGGCTCTTACCCAGACGGCGCTTATCACCATTGTCAATCATACCGTTACCGTTCATGTCGGCATACTTGATGTCACCGGCTGTCAGATAGCCTGAATTCAGAGCACTGTTTACACCTGGGTTGTTGAGAACATCATTTGCATCCACATAGTAGCCGAGGTTCTTCAACATGGTACCGTAGTAACCCTTCTGCTGCTGGGTACGAGTATATGGGTTCATGTAAGAACTCTCAGCCTCGTCTCTATTAAGTGCCCAGAGAGCATCAAAATAGGTGAGGTTAGCTGAAATATCGTATTTCAATGCACCAATGTTGCTACGCCAACCCAAAACGAACTCCCAACCTGCACGGCGGTACTCACTGTCTGACTTGATTCGTGGCAAGCCGATACCGATAGCGGTATTCAGATAGCTTTCACCCGTTGGAGTGGTCAGATAACCCTTGGTAGAGTAGTAGAAGTAATCCAGCGAACCATAGAGGCGGTTGTTCAACGAAGCGAAGTCGAAACCGATATCTGTCTGGCGTGTGGTGTACCAGGTAAGGTCTGGAGAAGGAAGACTACCCTCTGAGAATCCTGGCACATACTTATTCTTGATTACGTAAGCCTGGTTGTTCAGGTTGTATGATGTGAGATAACCAAAGCGTCCGGCACTGCTGTCGAGACCTGTCTCACCATAAGAAGCACGTACTTTCAAAGAGTTGATGATGTTCTTCTCTACGAGAGGCTGCATGAACTTCTCGCTTGAAACAACCCATCCTAAAGCACCACTGAAGAAGGCTCCCCAACGGTGACCTGGAGCAAAGGCGTCGGAACCGTCGTAACGGATGCTACCCTCTACATAATACTTGTTGTCGTAGTTATACTTAGCCTGTCCAATCCATGCTGCACGGCCTAATTCCGCTTCGCTACCACCATTGGTCATATCATTGGCAGGACCTACGCCCATCTGGTCGATAGGGAAGTCGTAGTTTACTCGCTGAGCACTGTAAGACTCGCCCTTCTCGTAATACTGCTCGAAACCACCGAGAGCTGAAACGCTGTGCTTGCCAAACTGCTGTGCATATTCTACGAATGCCTGGTTGGTATAAGAATAACCTGTGCTGGAGTTGTGATAGAGCTGTGGCTTGCCTAAGTACTGTGGAACGTCAGAATCCCAGTCATACTGAGCGGCATCTTTTCTCCACTGCTTGGTAGAAGTGCCATAGTAGCGGTAGTTGCTAGCCAGACGAACTCTCAAGCCATCTACCCAGAGGCAGTTCCAGATCAACTCGCCCTTACCGTTGATTACGTTGGTAATACCGCGGTTGTAACCTGCATCACTAGCTGTTTCAGCTACAGGGTTATCGGTAACATTATATGGAAGACCATACTTGTTGACACCTGGATTCAATGGAGACTTGTTCTTGATGTGTGAGAACACATTGTAATAGCTGCTAGATGTAGAAGTGTATGGATGTGTATCCTCCTGGCGATAACCGTCGAGGGCAACATTTACCTGCAAACCGATAGGCTTGATCTTGGTGTTCTCAGCGAGACGGAATGTGGTACGCTTCATCCAGTGATTATCGCTACGGTAAAGAGAGTTCTGATCAATATGTCCCAAAGATACATAGAACTGGTTGGTCTCTGAACCGCCGGTCAAGCGTACGGTGTGCTTGGTCTGAGGAGCCCAATCTCTGAGTACGAGATCTCTCCAGTCGGTATCACCAAAGTTCAATGGATCTGAGCCATCACGCATTTTCTGGATAGCCTCTGCTGTGAATACATCATTCTTTGCACCATTCAAAAGGTCGTTGTTCTTGGCAATGTTGGCCCACTCTGCACGCTCGTAAGAGTGCATCTGCTTTGGCCAGTTGCTTGGCTGAGAGAAAGACATATTGAAGTCGTAATCAATGCTGATTCTACCTGCCTTACCACTCTTGGTAACAACCTGTACGATACCGTTAGATGCACGGGAACCGTAAACAGCTGTAGCAGAAGCATCCTTCAGGATAGACATGGATTCGATATCGTCTGGAGAAAGGTTACGGAAGTCAACCTCACCACGAACTACACCGTCGATGACGTACAAAGGAGTACCACCACCACGGATACTGATAGATGGAGTAGCGTTGACACCACCACCGTTTGCCTGTACGATCAAACCAGGAGAACGACCAGCCAGACCCTGTGCGATGTTGGTTACAGGGATGTTTGACATTTCTTCTGCCTTTACGGTTGATACGGAAGCAATCAGGTCGCGCTTCTTAGAGCTACCATAACCTACAACCACAACTTCGTCGAGGCCCTGAGTATCCTCAGAAAGAATCACATCGAGGTCTTTACCTGCCCACTTGATTTCACGTGTGATGTAACCAATATAGGTAATTTCGATTGTTGTACCCTTGTTTACATTTAAGAGGGTAAAATTACCGTCAAGATCGGTAACAGCAGCATTCTTAGTACCTTTCACTGATACAGAAGCACCAATAATTGGTTCTCCTGTAGCATCCTTTACCACACCCTTACAAACAGCACCTTGCTGTGCAATGAGAGTTGCACCAAATGTGTTTGAGGTGGAAACAGTACTCGCATTGGCGCCACCTACTATAATCGTAGATAGTAATAGGGTCATGCCAAACTGACTTTTTTTGCTCATAATTGTT
>ERZ1031651.9-NODE-9-length-30740-cov-12.332051_pt1 | contig 30740 bp, 26 predicted proteins | sample MGYA00516703_ERZ1031651 | MGnify/ENA primary metagenome ERZ1031651 (study PRJEB33719, sample SAMN04261213) | wastewater metagenome | biome: rural village; feature: human; material: feces | host: Homo sapiens | place: El Salvador | collected 2013-01-07 ... | reverse complement strand
GATATGTTCGCCCGTCTCCTCGAAATGCTTCTCTATCTTGTAATCGATGTTCTCCATGTAGGTGGAGGTGTCGATGGATAGAAGCTCGTTGCGCTGGAAATCCCAGGAAGTTTCGTGGGCGTCCCAGTCGGATTTGCTGATGGCGATATTTGTCTCGACTAAATCTGACAAATTTGAGTCTTCGATATCCATGTAAGGTATTCTGCCCATTGGACCTTCATGATAATCCAAAGTAGGGGCTAATGTCTGAAGAAAAGCAGATACTAATGGACTATTTAAATAGCCCATAATAATATTGTTCTTCTTTTCATCTTCTGGAAAACATACAGAACCCTTAGTCTCAAAAAGCCAACTTTTATCAAAGTATCTGAAAGATGGTTTTCCCGACGCAATTGTGGACCAAGTTGCTCCGCATTTGGTAAAATATCTCCGTCTATTTCTTATGACAGAACCTTTGAAGTTTGTTAGTTCTTCTCCATCATTTTCCCAATTCACAATATAGTACATATTGCCAAACCAACGGCGGAAAGTTCCACCTTTGGTAGTTGGGAACCATTTTTTTTGCGAGCGAGCCGCTAACGCGGCATTTTCACAGCCGAATCCGATTCGGCTGTAGTTTGGCTCAAACCAAAGGCGGAGAAATCTCGCGTTGTCTGCTGTTGCTAGTCCCTGTGTGGGACTGCAAACAGCAGACAACGCGAGATTTGATGTAAATATCTCTTGAATTTTGGGTGAAACCCAATAGCCGATAGGCGCACCTGGAATCTTGCCAAAATTAAGCTGTTCCACATTAGGATAATAAATGCGGTTACCATCCTCATTTCCATCCTTATTTGCAAGGAACATCTGCTCTTTATCGGCACAGTTCTTCCCATCCACCAAGCGATAGTAAATGCCTTTTGCTTCACGGATATTCTTTTTGAATTCGCCAGAGTCCACTTCCTTCATCAACTTGTTAACAATAGCCTTTCGCTCTTCTAACGGTTTGGAATCCAGTTCAAGACTTGTCGTCATTCCATACTCGGAAAAACGAGGCTTGGTCAGTACAAAGGCTGTGTTCTGCACCACCTCGCCACTCAACTCGTCGAACGTGCGAGGGCCGAGATGCAACATGCTGTCGATGACATAATTGTACAAGAAAATGTCACGCAACTTCTCGAACGAAGAGAGGAACATCCAGCTCTGCATGTTGATTTGCGCCATCTTGCCACCAAAGATCAATCGTTTCATGCCCATGTCCATGAACACAGAGAAGAGGTCGGCTTTAGCCTCCTCATAGTTGTCCTTCACATACTTGCTCAATACGGAATTCATATTTCCACTTTTCATATATGGAGGGTTCATTACCAGCACATGATAATTCTCTGTAAGAGCGAGTATAACCTGAACTCCAGGAAGCAGTTGCTTGATGTTCTCCGGACAATCATCCGTGCCATTCTCTGTCCATTCTGCATACTGGTGGCGGAGCATGGACAAATATTCCTTGTCGTCGTTAAAGCACATGATGCTGCCCAGGTCTTCTGCTTCTTTGAGAAGTTCAAAATCCTCAGCCAGCATTTCGCCAGCCACATCTTCATAACCACCCATAAACTCCAGGCAAGCCTCAGACAAAGTTTTATCATCCATCTTCGGACTTACATGAGCCATATCCATCACATGAGGAAGAATATGCGCATCTGCAAATGCTGCATCCTTCTGGCAAGCTTTCAGCAAAAGGGCAAACTGGCTCAACTGTTTGGCACGAGTGTCGAGGTCGATACCCGTGAGGTTGTGGCTGAAGATATTCTCCACAGCCTCTCCACGACCATAGCCTTCAGCAATATAAAGGTCATAGAGCAGGTCGAAACATTCGTTGAGAATATGGCCGGAACCGCAGGCAAGGTCTGCTACCTTTAAATCCTCTAATTCGTTGTACTTCAGTAAAGTATTATCATTTGGCTTCTCTGAAGGTTCAACCAAATACTTCCATTTCTTTTGCAGCTGCGTTTCGTATGGATTATTGTCCAGATAGATTCTGCCCACGGTGTTCTGCACCATGTATTTCACAATCCAGTTAGGGGTGAAGATCTGGGTGGCTGCAGGAATCTCATCAGCCTCGAACTTGCCCTTCTTGGCAAATACCTCGTCCTTGCGCTCAGAGATGTAGAACTGATAAAGCCATCCAATCAACTCTGGTGACTGGAAGTCTTCATCGGTGATAAATTCTGTATGGTTGAGCATATCTACGAAACCGCCTTCTGCCAGGATATTATTTGGCAGGAGCAGCTCGGTGTAGTCAGCGATGCTGCCGAAACACTGGTTGATGATAGGGGTGTCGTGACACCAGGCCGTAATGAGAATGGCAAACTGCTCTGTAACCTTGGTGTCGTCATCAAGAAGTTCCACGAGTCGCTGGCGCAACTCTTCCTTCATCTGCGGAATGCGTCCCTGTCGGGCTTCATCCACGATGACGGGAGTGCGAGCTGCATCAGCATACGCCAGAACCGGACTGCAGAGATTGTTCTTCTGCAGGATTCGGATGGCGCAGAGGCGGTTGAACCAGGTGTAGGCAGCTTCCTCATACACCTCGCTGATACCTTTCTGCTGAATACGGTTATAGAGGGACATCCACTGGTAGTAGAAGCCCTCTGTCTGCAACTGCTCATTCCAGAGAGAACCGCCCTGCATCAGCTGAGGCTTGTTCTCTTCTGCCACATTGCCGTTCTTATCGAAGCCAAGCGTATTAATCTTGGCAGCAATGCCGGCTTTCTATATATTTCGTGCTTCGGTGGCGAAGCGTTTGATTCTATTTGTGTCCATACTTTTTTGTATTTATTGAATAAGAATCTTATGCAAGTCTTTTTGCAAAAACTCTATCTCATCATAACCATTGGTGTGCAGGCTTTTATCAAGAATGTCGGTCTTGAAAGCTACGCCTGTTCCTCTACAAAGTAGAGTGCCGATATGGAGTATCATCTTATAAAGTAAATGCCCTTGAATATGCAGATAAGCGTTCTCCTCTGTGAGGGATTCAATCTTGTCAGTAGGTTGTTCTGAAAGATTCTTCAGTCCTTCTTCAAAACGGGATTTAATGACCGACAGATATTCCTTGCCGTTATTGTCCAATTCAGAGCGTTTGGGTTGCAAAGGTATGCAAGCATTGAACTTGGAGATATTCCACAGTTTGTTCAGATTACTGTCTGCTGAGTAGAAGATTAAATAGCGTAGAGGAGTATAGACAATCTTTGAGAATGCTGTGATAAACTCATTCATGTCAAAATCCACTTGCTCTATATTATGTCTCATACGCTCTTGAATATGAACCGACTCGCAAAAATGATTTTCCCACGAGTAAGCATAGGTCTGAGCAACATGATTGTTCGCAGTCAGCCCTTCTTCACCCCGAAGCAGGCGCAAATCACTATCTATGCAGATAAAGAATTGGTCTGTAAGGTATGGTCTGAATCTGAGACATTGTTCACATCCTCTGGTATCAGTGCCATTATTGTTCTTGCTATAGTACAAATAGCGATAACGCCCAGGTTTGACATGTTGCAACTGATAATCCCAAAATCTCTCATCTTCCTGATCCTCCAGATGCACTATTGCCTGATAGCGATGGGTAAGGGCAAGGTTTCTGTATAGTTTGGCTTGTTTACTAATCCAGTCCATACGCTTTACTTTTGAGTGATTTCTTCCATGTACCAAACCTTGTTGCCCCATCCTTCTCCGAAGAGGGCTGGAGAGTGGGTTGTAATGAAAAACTGGGCATTGGGGTTGAAACGAACAAGCAGGTTGACCAGTTCAAACTGCCAGTCGATGTCCAATGAGTTTTCTGGTTCATCAATCAATACCACAGCTTCACGACCATTGAGTAGAAATACTCTCAGGAGAATTAGTAGCATCTGCATCTCTCCAGAAGACAATGCGCCTACAGGCAATTTTTCTTTTTCCGTGATGACAGAAAACTTGCTACCCTCTATCTCTATTCGCTTGTGGGTCAATGCAAAAAGACGATTAACCGCATTCTGAAAATTAGCAATTCGAGATTTTAGCTCGGTTTGCACATCCTCGGAACTATCAATCATAGACATACGAAGACTCATCAATGAAGGGCCAGTCTTCATATCGTAGATGTAATAATCCAAGTCTTGTGAAAGGGCTGTTGCAGTTTTTCGTTTGTCTCTCATTGCTATGTTGTCAATGGATGGCAAATAAACAACATTCTCTGTACCTTCCATGTTTACAGTTAAAGACTTGTACAGGCTACTCAGAAAAGTAGTCTTACCACTGCCGTTGATGCCCATGATAATATTGACATCTGGGTGTGCAGAAAACTGAACTTTCTGATGATTCCAAATGCTTATATTTATGTCTTTAATACGTATCTCTGCCATAATTGTACATTATAAATTATTTAATAATCATTACTCCATCCTGGTCAACAAGCAGCTTTTCGAGCTGCTGGCGCAGACCTTCCAGGTAGCGTTCTATATCCTCTGCATTCGTGATAGGCAACTTTGTCTTAGTCTGCAAGGATGCCTTGCGGATACGCTTTTCTGGAGTTACTGGTGGTGTCGTGTTACCTCCTCCTTCAACAATAGGAGGCTGAGGTGGATTATAAGACATAATCTTATCCACCTGCTCCTGATAGAACGTATCTGTATTGGCGTTATTCTGCAATACCAGAATGTTGTTTGGAGTGGTCTTGACACGGATAACGGTTTCACGGTCAGACAGTACACTCTCAGGAACATGCTGTTTCTCGGCAACCTGCTTCAGATAGTCGAACATATCATTATAGGCTGCCTTGATCTTCTCACGGATTTCTTCTCGTACACCATCCAATATGCCTGATAATTGGCGCTGCAGCTTGATGTAGCCACGAAGACCTGATATTGGCCATGGGTCGTTTTTCAACTTATTGAAGTCGGTGACTGCTCCCTGCATCTCCATCGGAACGAATGGGAAATTATACTGGTTGTCGGTCTGGAACTGGATGAGCTGCTTGTATGTATCAAGCTGATCATGAGTAAACTGTACCACCTCCTTGCACTTGTCAATGAGCACCTTGGCTTCATCCTTGGCTGCAATGACGAGGTTGAAGAACTTCAGCGGGTCACGCTCGTTGAGCCATGACTCGAAGAGGTCAATTGCCTCACGGATAGGCTGGCAGAACTGGTAGCCAGCAATCTGCTGCTCAATATCCTTATAGCCCTTGATAAACTTGGCAAGACTGCGGTCGCTCTCTATGTCTCGGCAGGCACGGAAGAGCTGTGTGCTGTCTGTAGAACTTGGTACGGCAGAAATGCCGAAAATCTCTTTCCAGGCATTGGTGAAGTTCTGGATTACCTGCGGAGAGATGACCTTGGCCTGGCGCAATGTGAACTTGTTGGATTCGCTGACGATGCGGGCGGCAACTGTTGCTGTCTCCACATTCGGATTGTTGGCGTAAGAGTAGTCACGATTGTGGCGACGTACCAGTTCATTGATAATATAGAGTGTGCAGATGTTGTCCCATCCGTATGGAGCCTTGGCAAACTTGGCAAGCACATCAGAAACGTTTACCTCAGCAAACTGCTTGTTGAGATAAATCTCCACTTCATGCTCTGCATCGGTAAGCACGGCATTCAATCCTTCGTAGTCGCCAGGGTTGACATTACGCAAAATTGCCTTCTTCAACTGCTCCGTGGTGCGAGGCATGCCTGGGTAATCTACCAGGCTCGCCTTGGTATAGATGCCGGACAGATGCTTGTCCATCGCCACACGGTAGCGGTCGTTGCCACGCTTCTGTCCCAGTTCGGCTTCATCTATCACGCTGAGGCCGGAGATGATAGGGCAGGTGTCGAGAATCTTCTCAAACTCCTTTCTGATGATTCCATCGTAAAGTTCGTTGGCACGTTTCTCAAACTCATCACGTGTCTTTTTGTTGTCCTCGCTTGTTACCGGAGTAGCCATGTAGCGGTTTGCCTGGCAATACCAGTAGAAGGCATTGTACAGACGCTTGTTGTCACGATATTGAGGACCCACATAGTAAACCATGCGGTTGACATTGCTGTTCTGCAAAGCCAACTGTTCGGCAGTTTCATAGTCAGCATCCATCACGAACTCTACCTGCACATCAGGATTGTTGCTGAGGAAGGTACGCTGCTTGATGGTGAGACCCACGGAGAAACTGCGTGTCTTATACTGCTCCTTGTTGCGGAGTGCCGTAATATATCTGTTGAAGATTTCCTTCAGCTGCTCTGCCTGTGTGTTGTTGTCAACCACCTGACTCTGAATGAGCTGAGCCACCTTCATTTCTTCTTCACTATAGAAGGCGTAGGTTTCAGGAGCACCATTCTTGCCCTGCTCACGACGGATGATGTTGTTGTCGCAAAGGAACTCAATCACCTTTTCCACCTCGTTCTTGATGTTGAGGCGAGGAGTCTCCATATCGTTGATAAGGAGTGAGGTTACATTATCCAATGTGGCTGGGAAGACCAGTTGGTCGGTCTGCGAGATGTTACAGATCATGAAGAGCACATTGGCTACTCTCACGGCAAGACGGGTACGTTCAGGGCGGTCGGTCTGGTAAGTGCGAGCCATGCGCAAAGCATTATCCACAGCCTTTTGTCCACGAGCCTGCAATCCTTCTTCGAACATATTATTATAGAGTTCGTCGAAAGAGATGAATTTGCCCAACTCAGCATCTGCATTCGTCTTGGCTGTAGAGTGGATTACCTTGATGATGCTTCGCTCGTTACCCTTTACTTCCTTGGCAACATAGCCGAGGTTGAGGAACGAGTTGAATACCTGCATGATCAGCTTGAACTGATAAGGCACGAAAGGGTAGTAGTCCACGAAATCATCCTGTGTTTCGTAGCTGCTATAGGATGTAGGCAGCTTGAACTGAAGGTCGAAACCTGCCTTATATTTGTTGTAGAGTGCCGCCAACTCTGGCTTCACTTCCTCTTTCTTGTCGAGAATACGCTTCTGGGTGATTACCTCTGGCTGTGTGCCTTTCAGGGAAACCTTCACTTCGAAGCGTCCCTTGATCTTGCCTTCCTTGTCCTTCTCTTCTGCAATGTGGCAATCGTCCATAATCTCAGAAAGGTCTTGCTGGGCAGTACAAGCCACCCATACCTTGTTGTCGCAAGCCTCAGAGAGTTTGGTGATAATCTCCTGGAGGTTGAGATAACGGTCACGTTCCTTGTTGATGAACTGACTCACCTCATCGGCAAGGAGAATCAGACGGTAGTCATCGCCCTTGTCCTTCAGGTAGGAAGCCAGTTCCATACCGAAGCGGTCGATGCTCATATTGGTGTCTCGCTTGATGATGCGCTCACGGATGCTATCTACAGAGAGGGTAGGGGCAAGCTCTTTGGCAATATCCAAAACCCAATCCAATTCGTTGTCAATCAGGTCGGCAGCCATACCTGGGTCGTTCCAGTCGCCACCTTCCTCGGCAATGCGCTCCTTGAAGGCTTCGAATACGCCCTTTTCGGCAAGAGGCTTTTCCAGATTCTGTGCCAAAGTGATATTGAACTTGTTGAAGCCACGCTTGCCGTTGAACTCATTCCAGAATACGTGAAGGAAAGCCTTCTTCTTGTCTGTAGAGTTGTCGTAGCTGGTTTCCAGGTTGAAGATGCAGGTGTCGATGGTGGCACGCTTCAACCAGTTGGCGATGGAGAGCAACTCTTCGTAATCGAAACTGAGGTTGTGCTTCTCATCGAGAGGGTCGATGGCTTTTACTGCATCGAGCAGACGTGAAACTGCATCCTCACGGGTTGATGGAGTGATACAGTAGTCGAGATATTTCAGGAAGTGAGACTTACCCGAACCATAGTAACCGTCAATCCAGATACCCACATGGTCGTATGGTTTGTTGTTCTTGATGGCATCGAGTATGCGGAAGAGACCATTGATAATCTCATCCGTAAACACGTATTCCTGTATTTCTATTCGTTCTGTCTCTGGGTCAAACTTGGTAGCACTGACGGCAGGATTGACAGCACGGTTGATTGGCTTGCTATATAAATCTTTCAGTTTCATAAGTTACTCATTGATAAGTAGGGTTGCACGATAAGTGTGATTGTCTGGGAGCGTATCAAACAGACGGAAAGAGTTCTGGTCACGATGACCTGGGTAGAAGACGATAATCTTATACTTCCCAGTCTCGTTGTAGTCCTCATAGAGGGCAAGAAACTCGTTGACTCTTAGATATGGGAACATACTGCCTATGCCATACAGGAAAACGTATGGACGGCGGTATTGATCCTTGATGGTGATATGGTCGATGATACGCTGATGAATGTACTGCACGAACTCAGGAGAATGGGCATTGCGGGTCAGCGTGTCCTGGGTGTTCTTTGCCTTTGACGGATCTGCTTGCTCTTTCTCCAACTGGTATTTCAGCATGGATGGATGACGCAGGAACTTCTTCTGGTCGAGAAAGTTGCAAAACTCCTCAAACAGATTCAGCGTAAGCACATCCACATAGTTGACAGGGCGAATGAGATTCGCCTTGAACTCCTGTATCTGCCGACGGATGTCATACTCCTTCTCTGCCGGATATTGGTAGATGAAGAAGTTGTAGAACAGGTCGCCGTTCTCCGTGTCCTGGAAACCAGGGCTGTTCAGTTTATCATCAAGTTCTTTTATCGTCATATCACATTGATTTCTTTATGTTATCTATTTCGTAAGGCTGCAGGAGGCAGGCTTCCAAAAACCATGGTTCTCCCTTTGCCAAGTAGTAGTCGTAATTGTTGCAGACCAGGGAATGAAGCCGGTTGTCAGTGGTCAGCATTCCCACCTTTCTCAGAATGGTGAGGTAGGCTCCTGCCACCTTTCCCTTCGTGGTGTCACTCCATGAATCAACAAACTCGTCTTTGGCAGAGATTTCATTGAATTCCATCATGAGGTCTTCCTTGTCTATGCTCTTCGAAATGCTGTTCCACTTGCGCATGGTTACATTCACGTGGAAGTCGAAACATATCTTGTATGTTTTAAGTATCACATAGAACAGAGCTATCACCTTGTCACTATCGCTCATTTCCTTGAAATCATTCCAGAATGAAGGAGGCATTGTTTGATAACGCCTCTTAATCTCGTGAATGTTTCTTGAACGAGCTGTTTCTGCATTGATATGCAGCAGATTATTGTTCACCTTTTCTTCTTGGAGCAGTTCTTCACTGTTCTCAGCTTGAAGTAAAGGCAACAGGGTGAGTGTCTCTTCGAAAAGAAAGCCCCCACCTGTCAATGCTGCTGTATATGGACTATTATTCTTATTCATTATTATTTAATACTTTTGCAAATGTAATACTAATCGGTGCAGTCTATCTGCATTTCATCATAATTCTGCAAATTACGACGTAGATTTGCCAATATCTCCTGTTTGAAAGGCTCGGGTTCGAGCACTTTAACGTCAAATCCAAATGAAAGTATCAATTGCGTAAACTCGTATGTCGGTCGTACTTCAACAGCCAGAATGCGGTTTTCTGCATCTACTATTTCCTGCGAATGATGCAGGGGCTTGGACACGATATAAGGGTATTGCTTTTTTGAGAATTGTAGCAAAACCCTAATCTTTTCAACATCTGATGGCGGTATTGTCACACCGAACACATCATCGAAGTAGTGTTCAAAATCGACCTCTTTATTTGGTATGTATGCCACATCTTCCTCTACATTGAAGTTCTGTATTCGGTCGAGGGCATAGTTTGATATTCTGTCAGCCTCGGCATCATACGCCATAAGGAACCATCGGTTGTTGTATTGCTTGATGTACCAAGGATGCACAACAACGGTGTACTCCTCATCGCAATTCTTATAGTTGCGATACGTGATTCTTACAGCTTGATGGCTTGTAGCAGCATCTATGATGTCAGGCAGTAAGTTCAGTCCCCTGAGATAGGGGTTTTGTTCAAAGCCAATCATGTTCTCCTGCTTGCCTCTAAGTCCAAATCGCCATTCCAGGTTGGAAATGACTTCATCCACCCATGCGTTGCTTGGCAATCCTCTAAAACGCCTGAGGGTAATGATGACAGAGCGAAGCTGTCGTGCTTCATCTTCTGTCAGTGGTTGGGCATTGATGGTAAAGTCAGGATCACTGTATCGATAATAAACCCTTCTGCCATCTTGCTTTCTTTCAAGCGGCACACTCCAGCCTGTTTCACTTTCCATGAATTTGATGTCTTCAAATATCTGTCGCCGACTCACTCCTCCTACGCCATTATAGTAGTAGATGGCCTCTTCGCACTTGTCGATGAGGTCTTCCATGTAGTATCGATATCGTCTGTCTCGAAAGCATTTATCGAGAGTCTGGTAGCGTATAGCTGCATTCTTGTTTGTTGGCATACTGGGTTCCTTTTATATTATCGAATTAAATCATTGACTGTGACTCCAAGACATTTTGCTATCTCAACAAGATTCTCCAAATTCGGTTGTGCATTGTTGGTACACCACTTGGAAATCGTTGCAGGATCTTTACCTAATTGTTCAGCGAGCCATTTGTTGGTTCTCTTTTTTTCAGCTAGAACAACTTTCAGCCGGTTCAGGTCTTTATTTTCCATAATTGCTTATTTAATGTTTCTACATATGCAAAAGTAGTGTTTTTATTCGAAATATCATAATAAAATTGGAAAAAAAGAGGCTTTACACTCAAAAAAATGATAAAAACATCAATTTATGTCCAAGTATTTTGTATCTTTGCCCAAAAATTGGGTGTTTAAGGCATTCAAGAAGATTTTATCGATTTTTATTTTGAGATGCAGATAGGCTGCATAAATGTGATTTACCTTTGCCAAAGAATTGAGATTTTTAATAAACAATGATATGAAAAAAGCTCAAGTAGAATATAATTCTAAAGGCAAAATTGCTTCATGGGATGCCAACAGATTAGTGAGGGAATATATAGGCATCGCCTGGATGACGAATGACACGATTCCTTTTCAAAACCTTCCTTGGGACAGCCAGGTAAGGATTCGTAGGGTAGCAGCTGTAATAAGTGGTTATCTCGATTACAATTTGAAAGAGTCGGATCCATTCGAAATCATCAGCCTTGTATTCTCAAATTTCGACAACAGAAAAGTTCTGTCGGAATCGAATATCGATGTGTCGGACTTTGAGCAACTCAAAAAGAAGCTCTGTGAAGTGTCCGATGAATCATGGCGAATGGAACATCTGCTGAAACAATTTCAGCTAAACGAGGACAGAGAGCAACTTCTGAATGTTCTTCTTCGTTATAGGATTGCTACAGAGGAGTTGGAAAACACTTTCTCTGGCATCTTGGAGGCACGTACAGGAGCATACATTGGTACAAAGGCTCTTCAAGGGCTTTACAATTCCAAGCTCCAAGAGTGTAACAGAAGGGTGGATGATATGATCGTTCTGCTTTTAGGCAGTACTTTCAAAAGAACATTTACGGAACGAGAACTGATTGAGCATTACAACTATCCAACAACAACGGATGATGAATTGCTCGATTGGAGAACTGATAATTTATAAGTATGAATACAGAAGATAAACAGAAACTTGTAGATGCAATAAATTGCAAGTTTCCACAAAACAATATAATGGAGCTCTACTATGATATTGGTAGAGTTCTACCTTTTACTGCCCAAAGGTTTCCTGATGGTAGAGTATCTGATTGGTACAGAAATCAATACGTTCAGGTTATTAGAGTAGAACCACATGGCAGATTCGGTAAGTATGGTACCGCATATGGTTTCTATTATCGAAATGGTGAAAGGGCAGATAGTTCAGACACACCAGAATTATGTTGGTGTAAGAAGGACGATACGGAACCTCAGCCAATACCAAACTGCGGATGTGGCTCCTGGGCATTACTTGAAATACAGGGAGAAGGTGCAAAAGAGCATGAAGTTAAAGTACTCGGATTGGATGATGTGTTTACATTCGGAAAATATAAGAACAAAACTATTAGAGAAGTTATTGATGCAGACTGGAACTATGTAAGGTGGGCAATCATTGAGTCTCAGCGATTGTTAGCTGATATAGACTCTATAATTGAATATCACAGAAATAATCTAAAGACATTGCAACCAGATGATTTGATAACATTCGGTAAATATCGGGGTAAAACCCTGCAAAGCGTCTATAACGATGATGTTCAATACTTGAAATGGATGGAAAGTCAAAATCCTGATTTTATCATAGATTGGGAGAAACTTACATCTGAGAGTTAATCATAAACGTATGCAAATTGTAAGATTATGAGCAAGAATAGAACTGAAAACCCCAATATTGCTTCGGGTAGAATAGATAAACTTGAAAAGGATGAAATCTTCGTCTTTGGTAGTAATCTTGTAGGGAAACATCTTGGGGGTGCAGCAAAAGCTGCACATAATAAATTTGGAGCTCAATGGGGAGTAGGTGTAGGGTTGACAGGTCAAGCTTATGCTATACCAACCATGCAAGGAGGTGTGGAAACTATCAAACCATACGTTGACGAGTTTATTGAGTTTGCACAAGAACACCTAGACTTGAAGTTTCTGGTTACATGCATAGGCTGTGGTATTGCAGGTTTCAAGGCTAAAGAGATTGCACCTCTTTTCAAGAAAGCTATAGCAGTTTATAACATATTTCTTCCCAAAGAGTTCTATGATGTAATAGTTGCTCCTTATCTTGCACATTGTTTCTACTATGGCAAAGACGTTCCAGAGGATTGTGGTGCTCACGTGGGGCACCAATATGAAGGATCTTGGGTTAGATTTCATTTTAATGATGATGATTACCTATTGAACGAAACCCTGTGTTACATAAGAGAAGGGCTTGGCGATTTCTGTGCCAATGATGGTGTGCCAATATCCATGAAGGCAATTCTTTACAACCGTTTCTGCCATTGGGGTTGGTGCGAGACGTCTGATACGTTTCGCAGTTGGTACGAAGCTCTTGACTATACTAATGTTTCAAAAAAAAGTAATGAACATCAAAAGAATCCTGTCAACGAGTACTGCCCAATGCTCATGGGAACTATATTAGGTGACATTGCAGGAAGTATCTATGAGTTTGATCCGCACAAGTCAACGGATATAAATATCCAAGATAAGAGAATGGACTACACCGATGACACTATAATGACCATTGCTGTGGCTGACTGGATTTTGAACGATAAGCGGCATACCAAGAAGGGATTAGTTGAACGTATGAAGCAATGGGGACGCAAATATCCTAATCCTATGGGAGCATATGGTAACATGTTCTCACAGTGGCTACGCAAAGACAATCCGAAACCATATAATTCATGGGGCAATGGTTCTGCAATGCGTGTGTCTGCAGTCGGCTTTGCATTTGATACCCTGGAAGAGACAATGAAAGTTGCAAAGATATGTGCCGAAGTGACGCACAACCATCCCGAAGGCATTAAGGGAGCACAGGCAACGGCAGCTGCTATTTTTATGGCAAGGACTGCTAACTCTAAGGAAGATATACGCCGCTTTATCACTGATACCTTCGGTTACAATCTTAACAGAAGTTGCGATGATATACGCCCAACATATGGATTTGACGGCAGTTGTCAAGGTACAGTGCCAGAATCCATCATTGCTTTTCTCGACAGCAAAGACTATGAGGATGCTTTGCGGTTATGTATCTCGTTAGGAGGTGATGCAGATACAATGGGAGCTATAACTGGAGCCATTGCTGGTGCTTATTATAACAAGATGCCTTATGCTCTGTACAACTTTGGCATGGAGAAACTGCCTAAAGACATCCAAAATATAGTTGGACTGTTTAATAGTGAACATGGGCATAGTGTATCGTGTAGATGGCGAAATGCTGAGTTTGATACAGAGGAGCTTATTAGAAAAGTTAAATGTGGTAAAATATTCATTTAAGATAAGATGGACAAATATAATATAGAAATACCAATATTCGGTATAAGCCGACATCGTATGGGCATAGATGGAAATGGGGTTACTACACTCGTTGCTTTCATGGGATGCCCATTGAAGTGTAGGTACTGCCTGAACGATCAATGTCATGCCCCAATATATGAAAATGATGGTAGATCTTTGCAAAAAGGCATAAGGATGCTTACACCAAAGGAATTGTTTGATGTTGTGAAGATTGATAATATCTACTTTCAATCCACTGGTGGAGGTATATGTTTTGGAGGTGGAGAACCTACAATGAATGCGGATTTTATCATTGAGTTTGCTAAACTATGCCCCAGAAATTGGAAACTGACAATAGAGACATCTCTTCATTGTTCATTTGAGACTATAGAGGCTTTGTCCAAATATATAAATGAATGGATTGTTGATGTTAAGGATATGAATGATTCTATATACAAGAATTATACGAAGGTGACTTCTGATATTAAATGGCAACTCCATACCTTAAAAAAGTTTGTGCCATTAGATAAAGTTACAATCAAAGTGCCTCTTATTCCTCATTTCAACACGCAGGTAGATGTCGATAGAAGCATTAATAAATTGAAGAGGATGGGATTTAAGAACATTTCTCAAATCAAATACATAGAACGAGAAGCTAAATTTGATTCAAAACAATAGTTCGATATGAGAAAAGGAAAAGAAAAATGTGAGATACTGAAAGCTATCCGTACTTATGTTGCGAACAAGTATGGCGTGGAATATACGCCTTCAGAATGTAATCATAAAGGTGAGTGTCAAGGCACTTGCCCGAAGTGTGATGGCGAATTGGCTGATCTTCAAGAAAAGCTGGAAGCTAAAGGTATTACCGATATTTCAGAAGATGCCAAACTTAGGGAAATGGTAAGAAATTATCTATCCAAAACTAAGGTAGAAGATTATTCTCTTCTTGTTCCTGATGACGATTCCGAAAGAACGCAAGGTATGCCTATGCCTTTACAAGGTGACCTTGCTATTGAAGATGGACTTGTTCCAGACGATCCGATAGAAGGGAATATGGACTTTTTTCCTATAGAGAAAAGAAAATTGTTCCTGGAATGTAACATAGCAGGTGCAGCGTTTTACAACATTGATGATATTTGGGACGAGCTACAAGACGGTTCGAAATTGGTCCTTGTTCGTGAGAAATACAACGTCCATGATGAAAATGCTGTAGCGGTAGCCATAGCAGGTGATGAAGGATCTGAATACGAGGACGTTGGACCAACTCTTGGATATATACCAAGAAAGGTAAATAAGTCGTTGGCTGCACTACTTGATATGGGGTGGCAAGATGTCTTTGAAACAGAAATCAGTGGACTAAGAAAGGATGCGCCTTATAGTGACCGCATTCACATCTCTATCTTTATAAAAAACAAAGATGTCGAAGAAGAGCCTGAAAAAGATGACTTTCGACTACGAATGATGGTTGTTACAGAAGAGGACAAATGGAAACATATGGCTGACGAACTGTGGCAGAAAGGATATACTTATTTTCGTTGGGGTGGTTTTCCTCCTTGGGAGCGTGACTTACCAAATAAAGGTGATAAAGTGGTATTCTTGTATTATGATGGTGAGCAGTATTTCATGTATCTTATGAAAACAATTGCCATTGGTGAACAAACCATGCCATTCCTTGAAGACATTGAAGATCTGCATCGAGTTGATGACTGTACTGGCTATGTTTTAACGAACTTGGTTGGCCCCGTTATAATGGAGGATTGTGAACTGTATTTGCCAAAAGAACTGCTAAAAGGTAAATATCAACCAGACGAACGCATTTCACAATCACTTACGAATAAACTCATGGATATATTTGTCAGTCATCAATATTCAAGCCTCAATGACTTATGATGTAATGAACAAATCGATTTCAATAATACAAAACGTGTATGAACTATAAAAATAAAATACGATGAATAAAATATTTTGCTTGGAAACAGAATGGGATCAGAGCATGCACGACTTAAAGAAAAAGTCTACAGTATTGCCTTTGCTTGACTTTCTGGAGAATGCGATTAATATTGAATATACTTTTAGGCAGGTAGCCACAGAATCTGATTTCAATTATTATATCGATCATCTCCAACAGCCAAGTTACAAAGCCTATGACCTTATCTATTTGTGCTTTCATGGACAGAAGAAGTGCATCTGTTTTGCTGACAAGACAGATTTGGCTTTGATGGCTTTCGCTGAGAAAGAGGAGAACCTTGGGATATTTGAAGGTAGAAACGTACATTTTGGAAGTTGCAGTACTTTAAAAATGCGTGAAGAAGATATCAAGATGTTCAAGCAGTTGACAAAAGCAAGAATGATAACGGGATATACCAAAGATGTCGATTTAACATCAAGTTTCATTTTTGAGACTTGGCTGATGGATGCAATCAATAGAAACGAAGGATATGCCGCAAAACGCATAAATGACCTTGCAGAGAAAGAGATGCCATACTTTACAAAGTTATTTGGATTCAAGGCATATTAAATTCAAGGATAAGTATATAAAATTAAGTATTTATGAAACATTTTCTGTTAACTTTATTACTGACATTTATTGTCGGTGTTTGCTCTGCACAAACAGAGCACATGAAATTTAAGGGTGTTCCTATGGAGGGTACCCTTCAGACATTCACAAGCAAGTTGAAGGCCAAAGGATTTATGCCTATTGGCGTTCAAGATGGTGTATCTTTATTAAAAGGTGAATTTGCCGGTTATAAAGACTGCACCATTGGTGCAGTGGCTGATAAAAGCGGAATGATCTGTAAAGTTTCCGTTATATTCCCTGCTATGGATAAGTGGGGAGATTTGGAACGCTGTTATTCCAACTACAAATCCATGCTCTCAGAAAAATATGGAGACCCCAAAGATTGTGTAGAAAATTTCCAACACGATTATGTCAATGATGACAGCTCGAAAAAGTATGAATTGGAAATGGACAGATGCAAATACTATTGTATCTTTAACGGAGATAATGGCGAAATCCAATTAGAAATTACCCATCAGAGCATGACTTGCTATGTAATGCTCAGTTACTTCGATAACGCCAACCAAGAAAAGTTGAGAAAACAGATTATGGATGATTTATAATTTGTCGAATAGAGAGTTGTCTATTGCATAGAACTCTCTTCGTCAAGCCGTTTCACGAAATGCTCACATTGTGGGTCATTAAGAAATATACAATAGCGGCCACCTTCCTGCTTGTGTGGACAACGACACAAGATAAGGTGACCGTCTAAAGCTTTACTATGCCAATCGTAACTTTTAGCACAATCCCTACAATGGTAGATTGTTTCAGTTGCGATTGGCTTTATTTGTTTCTTTCTTGGTTTGGACATAATCAATCTTTGGATAGTGTTTTCGCCGAAGACTTCTGGTTTCTTCTCTTTGTAGAAGAGTGTCACTCATAGCAAATGATGCAACTGTTCCACAGCCAAGTGCTCTGATAGCTGCCTTAGCGGTATTGCCTGTATCTACTACATTATCAATGAGATAAGGAGTACGGTTTGAAGGCAAGTCTTTATGCCTGTAGAACCCCATATCTTCGGCAGAAAGCGTCTGGCCTCTTTTCTTAGCATCATATTGTGAGTCTCGCTCTATACCACGGAGGGCTTCAACGATAGGGAGGTGAGTATATGACGAGATAGCTCTTGCTAACTGCATAGTCTGTTCGGCTTTTCCATGATGTCCTGGAATTGGAACAAGAACCGCATTTTGAGGTAACAGCTTTGCTATCTGACGTGCAGCATAGTCTATGGCATCATGGTCTCCATCTTTCAGTTTATGTGCTACCCACCGGTTGATACCATCATAATATCTACCAGTGGATAGGAATGTGATACCGTCTGAAACAGTTTTGATTGGCTCGTTTTCTGTCATGGAGTAAATAATAACATGAGTTCTGCATAACGTCTGCGCTCAATGGATGGGATTCGTTTCCCTCGCCAATGGCAATGATTCACATAATCTTCTCTGATGTTCCGGTTGCCTACTTCGAGTTTCTTCAAAACAGAGCTTTTAGGGTATTTGCCTTTATATCCGGTCACCTTGTATGGTCCGATATTATATGATAATGCAGCAAGGAGTAGGGAGTCCTGACCATAGGAACGAAACATAGCGCATAACTCTCTGAGGTCTTTACGAAGAAGTTGCTCTGCTTCATATGTTGACATATTAGCAGAGTAACGCTCTCCAGGTCTGAGCTTATGTCCATAACCTACATAAGGATAGTCCTTAGCTCTGTGCATACCTTCATAGAACCTAATGCAGCATACCGCACGCTCGAAAGGTGGCAACTCGAATATGGAAGCCGGTGTTGATGCCGGCCGCTCTGTCGGCATCCGAGCCTGGGCATTTGCAACCAGACTCAATGATATAAGCAGGAATAATATTATCTTTCTGAAAGTCATTTTATCTTGAATTTGTTTATCTCGTCAATCATATTCTTGACATCGAGGTTTACACTCACGAAATTCTGATACAGGATTCGCTCCTTGGCATCCTTGGATGGGAAGGTATAGAACTTCGGTATTTTATAGTTCGCATAGTCAGCTTCTTCCTCAGCAATCTTCTTCATATCAAAGTCCGTCTTGCAATAGAACTTAGAGGTCTGGAACTCTGCTGATTCCTGGATATTCATGCTGTCACCTCGTCCGGTCTTGGTCTTAATGAAGTCACGAGCAGACTGACCGCATATCCAACCAGTTGGCATGTCTGAGATTTTACTGGCAGGAACAAGGCTGTCCATGTTCTCATTGAGATTGATGGAGGTCTTGTCGCGGTCGATGGTTACACCTTTCTTTAGCTGAACTACCTTGCCAAAGATGTCGTTGGAGAGCCATTCCAAAGTTTCTTTTGCTCTTGCTGAACCACTCACCACGTTACCTACAGTTGTAATAACCTTCTGCATACCCACCTTTCCGTAGTCAGATTCAAGCTGTGGCAACTCCTGAAAACCCAGAGCCACGCTAACCTTGTTGCTTCGGGCAGTACCGATAAGTCGGTCAATCTTGTGGAAGTAGAGAGTAGGCAACTCGTCCACGATGATGCTGACAGGGATATTCTTGCCTTGACCAGTATTGACACGGGTGACGAGGCGGTTCAGAATCAAAGCATTCAATGCACCAATGATACTTTCCATCTCTGGGTCATTGGCAATGAGCAGATATGAAGGATTCTTCGGATCTGACACCTTCAGGTCAAAGTCATCACCATCCTTATGGAATATCCAATAAGACTCCTTGGTAGCCAATCGGGAGGTATAGACACGGAGTGTACCTATCATACCTTCCAACTGTTCCATAGCCTTATTCTTCATGGCTGTCTGGAAAGGACCGAGGAGAGGAGCAACCTCTGAATCTGTTTCCAAAACCTCAAAGATAGTCTGGTAATCGAGATTAAGGAACGATAGGATATGTGGCATGTCACTATACTTGCCAAGCCAATACTCTGGCTCCACTTCTCTGCCGGTATGGTCAAAGACTCTGCCAGTAGGTTTCGGCCGATGAGTCTTTGGCTCTGTTGTCATTTCTGCAATAAGAGGATTGCCGTTCTTGTCGTATGGCACCTTCTTGTAGTTGACAAAGAAATAGATACAAGCTGCCAGGAAGTTGACCGCTGATGTTTGGAAGAACTGGTCGCTACCGCCACCGCCTTCCTTCTTACCTTTCTGCAAAGACTCCAAAAGGGTTTCTGCCGTTTCACTGGCAGCAGCAAGGTTGCCTATGTATTTCTGCTGAATAGGATTCACACGTCTGGAGTATTCTACATCCACAAAGTTTATGATGTTGAACTTGCATCCTGGTGGTACCTTTCCGGCTTTCTGGTTTATCTTATAGTGATAATACAGCTTCTGCGCAAGCGTAGGGAACTTGTAGTCATAGACAACCATAGCAAAGCCTTTTGCACTGTGCTGGCGGATGAACGGCTCAATGATGGAGAAAGTCTTACCGGAACCAGGAGTACCGACTACCCATGTTCCTCGGAAAGGATTCACGATATTCACCCAACCTTTGCGGAACTTGCCCTTGTAGTAATAGCGCATCGGGATGTTTACGCTATACTTGTTCTCCTGCAGTTCCTGGCATTGCTCAAAAGACTCGTTCTCGAAGTTGAAACGGTCTTTGAGCAATCCTTCCTTCAGGAACTTGGAGATATTGTCGAGGGCAACATGGATGCAGATGGTACCAAGAATGGAGGCAGCCATGTAGAGCCAGATGTTAAGACTGATGGTATAGAACCTCACGTCCATACGATGACCGAAAAGCCATATAGACAGTATGGTAACGAACAGTCCACCCACTAACGGATAGAGCACTTGACGACGAGCATCAAACTCCAAATGTTTCTTGTTTCGGGTGCCAATGCAAGTGATACAGATAAGCACGATGGTAGCAATCTTGCTCCATACGAGGTTGCCATCCATATAGATGAACCACCTCTTTACACGGCTATGAATGTCACAAACAATGCCACCCCAATAGTCAAGCAACGCTGGGTCTATAGCATACTCAAAGAACTCCACTATCAATGATAAGTATATCAGACAGCGGAATATCTTATACATGGTCTGTAATTCTTTTGTTTCCTCCATGAAACCTTATTCTTGTATTATAGTGAATATTTAATGCTAATTATATAAAGTAATGATTGGACGGACTTTATGCGCTTGCGTCTTTGGTGTTTCTTGAAGTGCTCCTGAGGCTAACGAGTACAACCAGGCTTTGGCTGTTTCCTGGTCTTTAACCTCTGTCGAAGTCCAATACCAACACTCATCCGGATTGTCTGGAATCACATCGCCTCCGCACTTGCGAATATACGTATTTACCGCACTGCGTGCTTGATACAAGAGTTTGATCTGAGCAACGGAAGGGATGTAGGCACTCTGACCATATTGCCACATGTCAAAGACTGCTGAAGCTGCAGGTGAAGTGCCAGTGGAATACATAGCATGAGTATTGCCGCTACCGTCAAATGCAGCAATATCAGCTGATGTGTTATGCTTCATTCCGAGAGAGTCAGAATAGGCAAACGGCTCAATGTCCTTTAGATAGACAGCATAGCCTGTGCCTTGGATGTCCTCGTTCTGATTCACATAGAACACCACAGCAATAGGAGTCTTGTTTTGGGACTTAACTTCCTCGAATCTTACGACTTTGCCATCTGTACAGAGGATGTCGCAGGTCTTCATTGCCGTATCAGGAAAGTCTCGATGCTCATCGCATGAGGCAAATGCTACTGCCATGAGAGTAGCATAAATGATATGTAGTATCTTCATTGTTGCTATTTCTTTAATGTGGGTATCTTGAATCCTATCACGATGCCAGTGCGAAACAAGTCTTCTCGCTTGGGAAGAGTGAGATCACATTTGGCTTGAACAAACAATTCCCACCCATGACGTAGGGCAAAATTATGCTCGTAACCGACATGCAAGCCACCGACAAACTTGTCTGTGTCACTGCCAGCACTTGCGCCAATTCGGAGGTTTCCGTAGTTGTTCCTGCCTCTTGCCACACAGGGTTTGTAGGCAGCACCAACTCCCCATGTACGGTAGTTGTTCCAAAACGACTCTGGGCAGACGTGTCCGCATGATGCACATTCATCCCATTTGATGTAGCCGTTGACAAAGTACTCCCAGGCATTGTGGTAGCGTGTTTCATGTTCCCATGAGATGGTGGCATCTAAACCTCTCTGGTATAAGACACCTGCACCTATTGAAATTCGGTCACTATGGCTCTGGGCGAATGATGAGACTGAAAGGCACAGTCCCATCATCAATGACAAAATGTATTTCTTCATCGTCTTATTCCTCCATCATTAAGTATGAGTTGAATGAATCGGCATACAGAACATCTTCATAGTCTATATCCAAACTGATGGTTCTTCCACTAATCTGCTTCTCAGAAATCTCAATAGTCAGCACCTTGTCGTTAGGAAATGTCATTTTTTTCAGGACGAGAACGTTTCTATAACCATATTTGAAGGTCTTGGACTGGTCAAGCACCATAGCTGGCGTAAGCTCAATCATCTGGGCATTAGTTGCCTTGGAAACCTTCTTGTCATTCAGCTTGATACGCATCTCGTCGATGTCAAAGCGGATATTGGTGCGGTTCTCGATGCTGAAATCAATGAAGAAGTATTCTCCTACAGAGTAGATGTTGTTCAACCTCATGGTCATTCTGTGCTGCCTGGTGCTCACGTTTCGTATTCTTGCCGGTGAGTTCCATATCTTTCGGGCATATCTGGTCATATCCTCAGTACTCATTGATACAGAAGGATTATGGTATGGAATCTTCTCAGAGGCAAGAATCTGTTTGTCTGTGACTGCTTCCTGCATTCGTGTAGTGTATATCAGAGCATACTGGGTTCTGTAACGCTCGGTAACTATCGTCACTATAGCAAGGATGTCACCATCGGCATGTACGGCTGCACCTTCCTTGGGTTTCAGACGAATGGTATTGTTGATTGGCTGGTCGCCGACCACTGCATCCGTAGAAATATCAACGAAGCGTACTGGCTCAGAGGCGGTAATGACTGTTGTGACATTCTCATTGATGGTAAGCTGCTCCATTTCCTGATACGTCTGCTGTGCAAGGGATGGGAGGGAGGCTAATGCGCATACTATCAATGCGCAGAATTTCTTGATAGTCTTCATAATCATATATGTCTTTATTATTTATCTTTCTGGTTTGAACGTGAATTGATGAGATACACAAAGGTTCCGTATTTCAGCTTGGCTGAGTTCTTCTTGATGGCTTTGCTAATGGCGTTGCTTGTCTTCTGAACGGCATTGGTAACGGCTTGTGCTCCCCAACTTGCCAGGTTGCCACCTCCAGTAGATGTGCTGTTGGTTAGGGTTGAAGTGTTGCTCAAAGCACCGCTACCAACATCTTTTGTGGTTTCTCGGAACTGGCTGCTTGGTACATATAAACCTTCAAGTCCGTCGGTATCATAGAGCGAAAGGTTTACCTTGACGATGTCATCATCTACCATGATACTCTTGACAGTGCCCTTGACACGCTGTGAACCGAAGCCGCTCATGGTGGCATAGATGTAGGAGCCTTTATGAATGACCGCTTCATTGATGACAATATCATCGAGCAGACGAAGTCGTACTCTTGATCCATCCACCGCCTTGATGTTCTCGTCTATGATAGCCTTGATAAGTCCAGCTTCCTTGTCATTGTCGCACAGGGTGTTGAAGTAGTCGGAAGTAACCTTGACCTTCTTGACGACCTCATGAGGTTCATCATCGGTCTTCTTCTTTTCCGGAATTTCAACCTTTCCTTCCTTGGCATCGCCCGTTTTGGCAGTTACTTCGGCCTGCATGGATGGGGTAGAGACCTGCTGAGCCTGCATCCTTGCCTGGGCAATGGCTCGATTGAGTTCTTCCATCGCCTCCTGCTCACGCTGTTTGCCACGAGCTAAGCGATCATTTTCTGCAGAATTGTTGCCTTTGGCGATTTCCTGGCCTTTCTGTGCGCTCTCCTGTAGCTGCCTTTGCATCTCAGAGAGTTTCTCGGCTTCCTGGGCTTCCACCTGTTTACGTTCTTCATCTGAGTACTTTGTATCATACTCTTCCTTGGTATCTTCTTCATTGCGTTCAATGTTTCCTACTGCTGAATAATCGTCTATCTTACCGTATGATTTGAGCATACTCTCATACTTGTTACCAATACCGTCTCCCTTCATTTTGGCATCAGGCAGGTCTGGATTAAGATACTCGGTCGTAGTGAGACCATCAGGAACCTCTGCCTTCTCCGTATGAAAGAGGTCAATGACGAAGTAGCCGACAAACAACAGAGGAAAGTAAATGATAAGCGGTATCATATACTTGGGCTGTTTCCAGTTAATCTTTTTCAATGCGTCCATCGTTTTCTATCTTTTCGTTATTATTCTTTTGATTATCTCTATTCATGGCAGGATGCGTGGTGTAGGCATTTTCAACAGCTTTCCAGACTTTGCTGTGTCGCAGACGCAACATCTGCTCTTGCCTTTCCGTAGCACTTTGTCTTGACTGTTGATGACTATACACCACTACCATCCTGTAGATGTTCAGACCAAAACAGAAGATTATGAAACCAAATACAAGGTAGAGGAACAACAGTTTATGGTCATTAGCAAACAGTTGTACCTTGGCTGCAAGCACATCAAGCTTCATAGTCTTGGCAAACTTGCGTCCTGCCTTCACCTCAGTCTCATATCTCTGACGATATTGAGGATCATCTTTGTCCGGCATCTTTTCACCGATAAACATTTTCTTCCATCCCATATCAATATGTCAGTTTAGTCTTTTGTTCTATATCCTTATTGAGAAGGGTTCTCCAGTTGGTGATAAGCAAACCATGTGGGTTATTGTCGGTTCGGGGAACTCGCTTCAAATGACCTGCCGTCACAAGTTCTCAGGTAAGAATGCTTGTGCGTCGCTCAATACGCTGTCTGCCATAGTAAGTGAACTCCATCTTCTCCTTGTCGAACTTAATACTGTCACAGAAGATGCTGAATACGGCACTTGTACCCATGATGTTTGAGTAGAAGCCTTTCTCCTTCAATGTATTGTACTGCGCAAGACCCGTTTCATCGACCAGATACATGGCTTTATCCATTGTGTATTTGATGTACTTGTCATCTGGCGCAAGAGTGAAGAAGTAATGGTGGAACATCTCCACATGGCTCTTTGCTTCCACATCGAGTGTTTCTTCCATGGTGCTACGCTGAACGAGAATAGGAACATTGCCATCCAGCACATACACTTTCTGATGAGCATCCGAAACCATTTGCTTGGCTGTCCAAATGCTGGAGATACAGATGATGATGCAGCCCACAAGGAAGAGTGAGCAGATGATCGTCACCAACTTGATTTTGTTTTCGAGATTCTTTATTACCATACCTTATTATATATGTATTATTTGCTGTTTACATCACTTTGCTAATCATGCCTTGGGTTGAAATCTTGGCTTGCTGTGCCACACCTTCACCGAAGTTTCGGGTAGAGAAAGCTGTATCTCCTTCAGGAATCATCCATGCAGCAAGGTCTGGAACGAGGTTCAGACATTTCAACGCTACAATGCTTGCTGCCATCAGATAACCGGCAGAGAAGAACGAGTTCTGCAGGTATGCTGCCATTGTCTGCTCACTTTCGGTAATGGCTGTAAGGTTCTCTACCTGAATACAGAGCACTATATCAAAGAGTAACAAGACATAAAAGCCCACGAAGTATAGCATTGCTCCATAGAAATGTACCGTGAGATAACGTATCAGCCACTTTGACCAGACTCCTTCCCATTTCGGCAAGAGAGAAAATGCCCATTGTATCGGACCGAATATCGTCAGCATACCCAGGAGTATCTGTTGGCAATAGATGGGTGCCCACCAGCCTATGCGGAAGACTATCAATGCGATGAGCATGATTACCTTGTCTAAGCCTACCACTGCACCAGCTGTGAGTGACGTGAACCAGAGCTTGGAAGCATCAGTTTCCATGTTCGTCACTTCATCCACACCTGCCTGTTCCATGGTGGACTCTATCAGGTTTGGATCCGATGTGCCGGAATGGGCTACGTCTGCCTGGGCCTGTAATGAGTTATAAAGAGTGTCTCGTGTATAGATGAGTTCCTGGACTTCTTCAAACTTATCCTCAATCTGTGCGGACTCTGCTTCATACAAGTCATGGGTGTATGAACCTATGCAGTTAGGGATATAGGAGAGAAAGTCAAGTACACACCAGCTGCTGCCGCTGTTTGTTATGCCGGTATCTGCAGGTGGGTACCACCAACAGAGAATGACACTGACCACAAGAGGCTTGAACAGCTTCATAATGTCTATCGGCTCATGCTTTACCATCATCTTGTAGGCCATACTGCCAGCTACAACTATCGAGAACAGCGCAGCCAAAGCCATACACATCTGCAATATCCACCAAAATGGACCTTGGGAGCCTGTGAACGTGGCATCACAAAGGAACTCGTTGGTCTGGAATATCACATCATCAATCTCCTGTTCGAGGATCTTGATACCGAAATCGGAAAGGATGTTTGAATCTGCCATGTTTTATTGTCTTACTATGTTATTGCCTTCGGAGTCATCTGATTCTGAGCCTCCAGAGTTATTTCCTACATTCTTTTTGCCTGCTTCACGCCATCTGCTGATTGCTGATGATGCGTGGCTGGCTACATTGTTTCTTCTTTCAAGTCGTGCAGCAAGCAAGGAGGAGGTCTTTCTCTTGTTGCTTAGTTGGACTAAAAAGGAGATAAGTGTCTCATTCTGCTTGGTAATGTCATCATAGATGGCAAGATACTGCTGTTTGCGCTGGGCATTGGGCATATAGGCATCCTGCATCTCCTTGATGGCTGTCTTGTACATCTTGTAGTATTCTGTCCATCGTGTCTTGTCTGAAACAGAGCCACCTGCGCTTACTATTCGGTCAATATTCGCCTGAAAGTCCGAGAGCTTGGAGTTGATCTTGGTTCCTTCTGCAAGCCAGGCAATGTCAATCTGCCGGTCTGCAATGTTGAGTGCTTCTATTTCTGCTCGTTGGGTAAGAGATGCTTTGATACTGTCAGCAACATCCACCTGCTGATATGCAGAGACTCCTGCCATGGTTCTGAAAAACTGCTTGTTCTTTTTTGCTGCAGTCTTCTGATAGCTGTTGTGTAAGGCATCATAATAGAATGCAGGAGTGAGACCGCCAGAACCAATCTCCTGAACCGTAATCTGGTTCATCTTGGCTGCATCATGGTTGTAACTCACATAGCCTTGGGCTGATGCGTTAAAGCATAACGTCAAGCCACATAGGCAAAATGCTGTCCGTGAAGAGATTAAATGTTTCATATTTATTGATTTTTTATTTATTATCCTAATAGCCTAAATATCCTGCGCCTCTCCATCTGCCAAAGGCATCACTTATGATTTCCTCCTTGCTCTTGGCACGGTACACCTGCTTTTTCCAATAGCCGATTCTCACTTGGATATATCTCCATGTTTCGAAGTATGCCTTGTTGAGATGCTTGTTGATGTTGTCGAGCGAGTTGTTGATGCTCGTAATGATGAGAAGCAAATCTGACGTTGAACATGCCGCAGCTCCAGTAGCATATAGCAGCAAATCACTGACTGACCTATAGAGATTGTCGCCTTCATCTGCAATCTTAGCCAAAGCCTTGGTGTTGATGGTGATAATCAGCGTATCGGTACTCATGATGTTTCCTCTTTCCAGGCATTTCTTCCTGAAATCATTGAGCATCTTTCTATAGTCACCGACTTTGTCACTCACATTCTCATAGGTGCTGTACACATTGAGACTGGTACGGAGTGACTGATACAGAATGTCAATCACATCAAATGCCCTGGTGTACTTATCCAGTTCCTTGTTGATGTCCCTGAATCCAATGTTGGCATCGCCGCTGTAGTCATGCAGCAGTTTATTGCTTGCCTCCAAGGTGGAACGCACAAGCAGCAGACTGCGCTGTTGCTTGTGGTCTTTGATATAGGCTTCGATAGAAACTGCATCAAAGCCTACCTGAGCCTTTGCTGCTGAAGGCAAAAGAGTCAACAGACAAATGAGTATTGTCAGTATCTTGCTATTCACTGTTGTCTTCTTCATCGTCATCATATTTTCCGTTATAACTATCTGAATGTCCACTATCGGCTGCATGTCGCAACCATCGTTTCCTGCATTGTTCAATGAGAGTCTGTCTTCTGCCTTGCTCGTCATTCAGTGGGGGAGCGACACTTCTTAAAATGTCTATGATGGAATGCTTGTAGTGCATCATCTTCTCCAATGACACCAAATCGGCAAATATCTTGGTGAGACGGCTGTCTATCTGGCGTGCAATCTCCAGACGGTCACTTGACCAGAGCAAATGATAGGTATCATCCGTATTGTCTGATTCCACAGGGCTACTCTTGGCATATTCTACCGTTGGATCGCAGTCTGGATAGTCACGGGTAATCTCTGCAAGTTTAGCATTCACTTCGACAGCTTTCTCCTCATCGGTCTTAGCCGGGTCGAGGTTTACTACAGCTACCACTTGCGTATCGCTATATTCCGTGGTCAGAGTCCATGAAATTTGCACAATGGCACGGTGTATCTTGATGCCCATGAAGTACTTAGGCTTTCTTGCTATAGAGACTGTTGCCTTGAAGGTGATGACACCATTGATATTCGGCATGGATGCAGTACGGACGAAAGTATTACCTTCCCAAGCCCCCGAACCATTCCAACTGAGATTATAGGCAGTCTTGCAATCCTGCATGATGGCCGGTATGCGGTAATAATCATCAGTCACTGCATTTTCTCCATCAATGGCCTCTTGCTTTGCCTTTTGGTACTGGGCAAGTTCTGATTCGGCAGTGCTTTTATCAGACTTCAATGCTGTGATGTGGTCTTTGTTGGCATTGTACTGTTGACGATACCTCGCAGCATCATTCACATTTGAATTCTTAATTTTTCTCAGAAGTTCCGAATTTTCTGCCTCCAAGTTTGTGATTTCTGACTGAAGAGAAGCTATTTTCCTCTCTGTCTCCGCAATCTTGGAATCAATCTCTGAGGTGTTGACACTTTCATGAGTGACACTTGTGGCCATAGCAAACTGCTTGGTGTGACCATTTACGCTACTTCCACAACTCGAACACTTGTATTGGGTTGACGCTTCACCAAGTTTGGTACCGCCATGGCAGGTAACACTGATGGTTGCAGTTTCACATCCTGCAATCTTCTTGGCATCGGTTGTCTGGTAGTATCTCTTTGCATCACTTGAAAGATAGTAGGTGTAACCTTCCTCGTTATCATTGAGTTCTTTCAGTCGTGCATTCAATCCGGCTTTGAACGTGTTCATGTCCATTGTGTAGGAATCAAAGACATCCTCATAGGCAACTTCCTTTTTATACCAGCTCTTTGAAACATGAATCTCGTAAGCATAGGCTTTAGCATATTGACCACTTTTCTTCTTACTGAGAATATAGCCTGACATATAGTAGGTTATGCTATAATTGTAGCCGTCATTCGAGTTGTTATGCTGCTGAACATCACTTCGGCTCCATCCAGCATGGCTTTCTGAGTTTCTCAATGCAGCTTCTCTTTCTGCCGATGTTGGAGTATAGTTTTTGTCCTTTGTGCTGATACGATACCAGTGATCACCTTTGATGATGGCATCATTATCTGTAGGTGGATAGTAGTCGCACAGCTTCACATTACCGGCATCAACTCTATAGATATACCATCGCTGGGTGTAGTATTGTCCCATTCCTTCACGGGCATAGTCTGTTATCCAGGAGGTCAGATTGTAGTTCGATAAAGAGAAGAGATTTGCAATGCTGTCCCTTCCTCCAACAAACTGCAAGAGCGTGTTGCCTGCATTTGCAGACAGACTGTTGTAGAGTCCATACACATTTTCTGCAATCTCAATGACGCTGCTTGTCTTATCCATCATCGTACCACTGAAACTACTGTTGCCAAGGATTGAGCCTACAGCATTACCAGCTCCGGCAGAAGCAAGGTTGACTCCCATGGCATACAGGTTGTCTATGTCTTCCTTCAGATTCTCCTTCGTAAAGTTGGAACCGAACCCGGAAAAGTTGTCAAACATCGCTTCCCAATCTACGTTACCCAACTCCGAGAGTTTCAGAATAGCCGCCAATTCCTGGTTGATCTCCAGAAATGCAATATCCTTGAAGGAGAGGGTGCTGTTGGTGACGATTGACTCAAACTGATAGCAGAGAGTCTTGGTCTCTTCACATACCTTATATAAATAGCTTCCCCAGTAGAGAGCATTCTGTGGACTTTTGAGCATCATTCCAGCTACAGTCCATATCTTCGGCATGATCTTGGCCGACACCATGTTGTAGATACGGCGGTAATAGTAGTTCTCCGTCGAACTTGTCCATAGTCCCAGATGGGTTAGGGCTTTACGGTCAAGGAACTTGGATGTGAAGATTCCTGCCGCAGCCACCTCTGCCGCCTGATAGTGTTCACGTATCTTAGCTACCTGTTCGGCATAATACGCCTCAGTAGCTGCCTCTGTTGCAAAAGCGGCTGTCATTGCTTCTACAGTGCGCTTGTCATAGTTTACACTGTAGTACTGTGCCATCGTCGGTACTACGGTACAGAGATAGAGAGTAAGTATTATCAGATAGCGTTTCATTGTTTGAATATTATCGTTTATGACTTGTTACATATACTCATCAAATTTCCTCTTGAGTTTGAGGTTCAGCACATGACCAGTCTGGTTCACCTTCTGGGCAAATGGTAGGGATTTGGTAATTCCTGACAGTTCCCAGTCTCGGCAATAGGCTTCGATGGCATGCTGATGGTCGCATTGCAACTCTTTCTTGTAGAGTTTCAGCGCTTCCTTTTCTGCTCGCTCGGTGGTATAGGTCATATAGCACTCGTGAGGTTCCTCAACTCCAAACACGCCTCCGACACTTCCTCTTCGGATAAAGACTTCTCGGAAGAAGCTTCTGCCATCCTTGTTTTCAAGTCGGTTGATGGTGAAAATCTTCTTGCAGTCCACATCTGTCAAGCCCAGGATAGCCTTGATCTCGTCGAAACGTTCACGGAACTTGCTTTGGTCAAGCAGCATCACCACATCAGAGTTGTTGATGATGGCTTCCTTTACGATAGGACTTCCCACGATGTCCTGGATCTCCTGAGTAACCACACCCACCGATGCCCAGAACTTACGGGCTGTCTTGTAGAGGTACTTGATATATTCTGCCATCATTGGCGAAGCTATGGCTTTCCATGCCTCCTCGATGACAAGCACCTTGCGGTTCTTCTTGATACGCATCTTCTGAATGAAAACGTCCATGATGATAAGTGTAACAAGAGGGAAGAGGAGAGGGTCATGTAGGCTAAGCACCCAGCGCCTTGCCATATTACTATGGTAGGTTTCCAAATGC
>ERZ1031651.8-NODE-8-length-31870-cov-19.068553_pt1 | contig 31870 bp, 22 predicted proteins | sample MGYA00516703_ERZ1031651 | MGnify/ENA primary metagenome ERZ1031651 (study PRJEB33719, sample SAMN04261213) | wastewater metagenome | biome: rural village; feature: human; material: feces | host: Homo sapiens | place: El Salvador | collected 2013-01-07 ... | reverse complement strand
AATATTCAACTAAAAATAAAAGATATTATTATCGAGGTTTCTAACTAACATTAATATATATCTTCTTTGCCTTCCAGCCCTAAAAAAGCTGGGGGGCAATCATTGCAACTAACACAATATTCAACTTTATATGAAGAAAATCAATCAATTCTTAGGTTCGTTGGCAGCTTGCGCAGCGATGTTGGGGGGAGTCTCAACTCAGGCTGTAGCTGCAGATATTAATATTATTCCTGTGCCCGTGAAAACACAGGTGCAGAAGGGTGAGTTTGTATTGCCTCAAAAGGTAGTCATCTCTTATCAGACTGCGGATGGCAAGAATATCGCAGAGTATATGGCTGATAAGCTGAAGGCATCTACCGGCTATGATGTAACCGTAGGCGGAAAGAAGGGAAATATCTCTATCCAGATTTCTCCTTCCATGAAGATGGCTGAAGAAGGCTATCGCCTGACCGTTACCAGCAAAGGCGTAGTGATCAAGGCAAAGACCGGCAAGGGTGCTTTCTATGGTATGCAGAGCTTCATGCAGCTGCTGCCTGCACAGGTGGAGAGCGCAACAAAGGTGAGCGGCGTGAAGTGGGTGGCTCAGTGCTGTGACATCCAGGATGCGCCTCGCTTCGGCTACCGTGGCTTCCATCTCGATCCATGCCGTCACTTCATCACTGTAGAGAACGTGAAGAAGCAGCTCGACATCATGTCTATGTTCAAGGTAAACACCATGCACTTCCACCTCACCGAGGACCAGGGCTGGCGCATCGAAATCAAGAAGTATCCTAAGCTGACTTCCATCGGCGGCTATCGCCTTCAGGGTGACGGCTCTACCTATGGCGGTTTCTATACACAGGAGGAAATCAAGGACATCGTGGCTTATGCAGCCAAGCGCTACATCACCGTGATTCCTGAAATCGACCTTCCTGGTCACATGATGGCAGCAATCGCTGCTTATCCATCTCTTTCCTGCAAGGGCGAGCAGTGGACTCCTAGAATGGTTTGGGGTGTTGAGGATATCGTGATGTGTCCGGGTAAGGAAGATATGTTCCGCTTCCTGGAGGATATCGTTCGAGAGGTGGTGCCTCTCTTCCCTGGCAAGTATTTCCACATCGGTGGCGACGAGTGCCCTAAGACCAGCTGGAAGAACTGTCCTAATTGCCAGAAGCGTATCGAGGCTGAAGGCTTGCAGTCTGACGGCAAGCACTCTGCTGAGGAAAGACTTCAGAGCTACGTGATCAAGCGTATGGAGAAGATGCTGGCTAAGTACGACCGAAAGATCATCGGTTGGGATGAAATCCTCGAAGGTGGTTTGAGCCCTGAGGCTACCGTGATGTCTTGGCGTGGTACATCCGGAGGTATTTCGGCTGCTTTGCAGAAGCATGACGTAATCATGACTCCTGGTAGCGGTGGTTTGTATCTCGACCATTATCAGGGCGACTACAAGATTGAGCCGGTTACTATTCCTAGTGCTCCTGCTTATCTCTCTAGAACATATAACTATGAGCCTGTGCCTGATACCATCAAGTCTCTGGGCCTGGAGAAGCATATCCTCGGTGTGCAGTGCAACAACTGGTCGGAGTATATGTACACCAATGCCAAGATGGAGTATCAGATGTATCCTCGCTCTCTCGCTCTCGCTGAGATTGCATGGTCACCAGCCAAGAAGAAGAACTTCACAGACTTCGCCCGTCGTGTAGATGCCAACAGTGTCCGCCTGGATGAGCGCCATGTACGTTATCATATCCCATTGCCTGAGCAGCCATACGGTTCTTGCGACAAGGTAGTGATTACCAAGGATACCGTAGTTACCTTCCAGACTTCACGTCCGATGAAGATGGTTTATACCTTGGATGGTACTACTCCAACTCCGGCTTCTGCTGTCTATACCGAACCTATCAAGGTGAGTGGCAACATGACCATCAAGATTGCTACCGTATTGCCTTCTGGAAAGATGAGCAAGGTGAGAACCATCGACGTAGAGAAGCAGAACTATGCTCCTGCTGTGAATGTAAGCGATACCAAGGCTGGCTTGCAGCTGCGCCGTATCAAGGGTAATTATTTGAAGGTAAACCAGTTGGATTTTGCTGATGCTGAGTGGCAGGACTGCGGTACTGTTACCAATCTGAACAAGATGAAGGTGAGCCAGCCAGATGATGCTGCTACCCTGCGTGGTGCCAACAACTATGGTGCGATTGCTGAGGGATTCATCAATGTTCCTGAGGATGGTGTTTACTATCTCTCTTCACGCATGGAGCAGGTTTGGATCGACAACAAGCTCGTGATCAACAACGAGGGTGCCGTAAAGGCTGGTACCAACAGCGACAATGCTGTAGCTCTGGCTAAGGGGCTGCATCCTGTGAAGTTCGTTTATCTCAGCAATATCGTTGGTGGATGGCCATCTTGGTGGAGCAACCTCAACCTCGAAATGCGCAAGGATAATCAGAAGAAGTTCACAGTAGTAGAGGAAACTCAGTATTTCCACAAATAATTGAATTAAGAAGTTAAAGGAGTTAAGAAGTAATATCAATAACTGATTAGGAATATGAATATCAGAACCATTGCAAATGTATCACTTTGCCTTGCCCTGCTTTCGATGAGCAGTGGGGCGCTGGCTCAGAGTGAGTCTCGCTGGCAGAATGTGAACATCAATCAGCAGAACCGAGAGCCTCGACGTGCCAATTTCTTCGCATTCGAGAATTTGGAGAAGGCTCAGAGTTTTGATAAGAAGAAGTCGGCCAACTACCTTTCTATGGAAGGTATGTGGAAGTTTAATTTCGTGAAGGACCATAACAAGCGTCCTGCCAACTTCTTCGCTCTGAAGTATGATGACTCACAGTGGAAGGATTTCCCTGTGCCTGGTTTGTTTGAGTTGAACGGATATGGTGATGCTACCTATAAGAATATCGGATATGCCTGGGCGACTCAGTTTGATCCGAACCCTCCTTACATCAGCGAGCTCAACAACTATACGGGTTCTTATCGCCGTACGTTCGAGCTTCCTAAGAACTGGAAGGGAAAGGATGTGTATTTCCACGTGGGTTCTGCCACCAGTAACCTGACTCTCTGGGTGAACGGCAAGTACGTGGGATACAGCGAGGACAGCAAGGTGGCTGCAGAGTTTAACATCTCTAAATATCTCAAGCCGGGAAAGAACCTTATTGCCATGCAGGTGATGCGATGGTGCGATGGTTCTTATTTCGAGGACCAGGACTTCTGGCGTCTCACGGGCATTGCCCGTGAAGTGTATCTCTATGCACGTCCGAAACAGCATGCTGCTGACATCCGTCTGAACGCTGCTTTGGAAAACAACTACCAGGATGGTGTGTTGAACTACAAGGTTTCCTTGAAGGGAGGAAAGACTGACGTTGCCATCACCTTGTGTGATAAGGATGGCAAGCAGATTGCACAGGCTACCGGTGCACAGGGCATCATCAAGGTGCCAAAGGTAAATGCCTGGACGGCTGAGACTCCTTATTTATATAAGGCTTACATCACCTTGAAGAACAAGCAGGGCGCCGCTGAGGTGATTCCGCAAAAAGTGGGATTCCGCAACGTGGAGATCAAGAACGCACAGCTGCTCGTTAACGGACAGCCTGTGCTGGTGAAGGGTGCTGACCGCCACGAGATGGATCCGGACGGTGGATACGTAGTGAGCCTGGATCGCATGATGCAGGATATCAAGATCATGAAGCAGTTGAACATCAATGCCGTTCGCACCAGCCACTATCCATGTGATCCTCGCTGGTATGACCTTTGTGATGAATACGGTATCTACATCACCGCTGAGGCAAACCTCGAATCTCATGGTATGGGATATGAAGAGAAGTCGCTCGCCAAGTTCCCTGAGTACCTCGTACCTCACATCGAGCGCAACGAGGGCAATGTGAAGCCGCTCATCAATCATCCTTCCGTCATCGTATGGAGTCTGGGTAATGAGGGCGGCTACGGCATCAACTTCGAGAAGGCTTACGACTGGGTGAAGGCGTGCGATAAGACCCGCCCTGCACAGTATGAGCGTGGCGGATACGACAGCAAGACTGATATCTACTGTCCGATGTACATCGGTTATGAGGAAAGCGAGAACTATTGCAAGAGCAATGGTACCAAGCCATATATCCAGTGTGAGTATGCCCACGCCATGGGTAACTCTGAGGGTGGTTTCAAGGAGTATTGGGACCTGATTCGCAAGTATCCTAAGTACCAGGGTGGTTACATCTGGGACTTTGTTGACCAGGGCCTGCGTGACAAGAGTCCTATCACTGGTAAGGAAATCTTTACCTATGGTGGCGACTACGGCCGCTATCCGGCCAGTGACTACAACTTCAACTGCAACGGTATCATCGCTCCTAACCGCCGTCTGAATCCTCATGCGTATGAGATTCAGTATGTTCTCCAGAACGTCTGGATCAAGGATTTTGATGCAGAGAACGGTTCTTTCAATGTCTATAACGAGAATTTCTTCAAGAATATTGATGACTTGAACCTGACTGCTACCCTCTTTGCCAACGGCGTGAAGTTGACTACCATTGCGATTCCAGATACCAAGGGCATTGCTCCACAGGCAACCAAGCTGGTAAAGAGCGAGGCGCTGAAGAGTGCCATTGAAAAGGCTGAGGCTGAGCACGCTACAGAGGAAATCACCATCAACTTTGCCTTTGCAAGCGACGGAAGCCAGCCACTGGTTGACAAGGGGCAGGTGATGGCTCGCCAGCAGATTGTACTCAACGGATATGAGTTCGACAAAGTGGATGCTCCTGCCAATACCGGCAGCAAGATTGAGGTTGAGGAGACCAACAGCTATGTGAAGGTTTCTGCAGAGAGAATGTCGGTTACCATCGGCAAGAAGACCGGTATGATTGATTATCTCGATGTGGATGGCGAACCAATGTTGAAGTTCCGTGAGAGCATGACTCCAGAGTTCTGGCGTGCTCCTACCGACAACGACTACGGTGCTTCTCTCCAGAAGAAGATGAGAGTCTGGAAGAACCCTCAGATGAACCTGAAGTCGTTCGACAAGAGTGAGAACAAGGACAGCGTAGTGCTGACTGCCAATTTCGAGATGCCTGAGGTGAAGGCTGAACTGATGCTCCGCTACCGTATCAATGCGGCTGGTGAAGTGGCTGTTACCGAGAAGATGACAACAGACAAGGAGGCTAAGGTAGCTGATCTGTTCCGCTACGGTATGCAGTTGCAGATGCCTGCTTCTTTCTCTAAGTTGGAGTACTATGGTAGAGGTCCGGAGGAGAACTACATCGACCGTCACTCTTCATCTTTCATCGGAAAGTATGAGGCTAACGTGAAGGACGAGTATTATCCATACGTCCGTCCGCAGGAGAGCGGTAACCATACAGACATCCGCTACTTCTCTATCTTCAACCCAACCACCGGTAAGGGTATCACCTTCGAGGGCTATGCTCCTATGGAGTGCAGCGCCATCCCTTATCTGGTAGAGGATTTGGATGCAGGTATCGAGAAGGAGCATGCCTGGGGACAGCACAGCGGCGACCTGGTAGAAAAGGGTCTCGTACAGTTGCACATCCAGCAGCGCCAGTTTGGTCTGGGTTGTATTGACAGTTGGGGGGCTTCGCCAATGGAGAAGTACCGCATGCACTATCAGGACCGCTGCTTCAGCTTCGTAATTAAAGCTAAGGAATAAGATATTTACACACTTGTGTATTCATGTAATTCATCGGATAAGTGCTCTACTTGCAGGGATGCAAGGGAGCACTTTTTCTGTTTTATGGGGGAAAAGTTTAAAAATAGATTAAATCCTTTGTTGATTCCCCCTTTTTTTCTTATTTTTGCAATTCTAACAAAATATAAAGCAAACATAAGATAATTAAGATAATGGCAAACGATAACAAAGGTCTTACGCCGATGATGCGACAATTCTTCGAGATGAAATCCAAGCATCCCGAGGCATTGCTGCTTTTCCGTTGTGGCGACTTCTACGAAACTTACTGCGAAGATGCGGTGGAGGCTTCCCGTATTCTCGGCATCACCCTGACCCGAAGAAACAATGGCGGTGCTACGGGCAGCATCGAGATGGCGGGATTCCCTCATCATGCACTCGATACTTACCTGCCTAAACTCATCAGGGCAGGAAAGCGAGTTGCCGTATGCGACCAGCTGGAAGACCCGAAGAAGAAACGCCTGGAAATCAAGGGCAAGAAGGGATTGAGCCAGATGGACAAGATGGTGAAGCGCGGCATTACCGAACTCGTTACTCCTGGTGTGGCGATGGGCGACAACGTGCTCAACTACAAGGAGAACAACTTCCTGGCTGCCATCCACTTCGGTAAGACTTCCTGCGGCGTAAGCTTCCTCGATATTTCTACCGGTGAATTCTTCACCGGCGAGGGAACCTATGATTATGTAGAGAAACTGATGGGTAACTTCATGCCGAAAGAGGTGCTCTACGACCGTGCCCGAAAGAATGATTTCGAGAAATACTTCGGTACCAAATACTGCACCTTCGAACTCGACGACTGGGTTTTCACCGAGCAGACGGCGATGCAGAAACTCCTGGGACACTTCAAGACCAAGTCGTTGAAAGGCTTCGGTGTGGAACATCTCAAGAATGGCGTCATCGCCAGCGGTGCCATCATGCAGTATCTGGAGATTACCCAGCATACGCAGATCAACCATATCACGGCACTTTCGCGCATCGAAGAGGATAAGTTCGTGCGCATGGACCGCTTCACCATCCGAAGTCTGGAGCTGGTGGCTCCGATGCAGGATGACGGTCTGTCTCTGCTCAACGTCATCGACAAGACTGTAACGGCAATGGGCGGCCGAATGCTCCGCCGCTGGCTGGTGTTCCCACTGAAGGATGTGCGCCCTATCAACGAGCGCCTCGACATCGTGGAGTATTTCTTCAAGGAGCCGGAGTTCCGTCAGCTTCTCGACGACCAGCTTCATCGCATCGGCGACCTGGAGCGTATCATTTCCAAGGTAGCCGTGGGCAGAGTTTCGCCTCGCGAGGTGGTGCAGCTGAAGAATGCACTCGAAGCCATCCAGCCTATCAAGGTAGCTTGCCAGCATGCCAAGAACGATGCCCTGAAGCGAGTGGGAGAGCAGCTCAACGTATGCGAAACCCTGAAGGACCGCATCGCCAGGGAGATTCAGCCTGATCCGCCTCAGCTTGTCAACAAGGGTGATGTGATAGCCGATGGCTATAATGCAGAACTCGACGATCTGCGCTCCATCAGCCGTCATGGCAAGGATTATCTTCTGAAGATTCAGGAGAGGGAGATCGAGAAGACGGGCATCAGCAGTCTGAAGGTAGGATATAATAATGTATTCGGTTATTATCTGGAGGTGAGAAATACCTTCAAGGACAAGGTGCCTGAGGAGTGGATCCGCAAGCAGACCTTGGCGCAAGCCGAGCGATATATTACTCAGGAACTCAAGGAATACGAGGAGAAGATTCTCGGTGCCGATGAGAAGATCCTGATTCTGGAGGCACGACTCTTCAATGAGTTGATTGCTGCCATGCAGGAGTATATCCCTCAGATTCAGATCAATGCCAATCTCATTGCCCGTATGGACTGTCTCCTCTCTTTTGCCAAGGCTTCGGATGAGAACCGCTATGTGCGCCCGGTTATTGATGATTCGCAGATACTGGATATCAAGCAGGGACGCCATCCTGTGATAGAAACCCAATTGCCGCTGGGCGAGCGATACGTGCCAAACGATGTGTTGCTCGATACCGAGAAGCAGCAGGTGATGATGATTACCGGTCCTAACATGGCGGGTAAATCTGCCTTGCTCCGCCAGACGGCGCTCATCGTGCTGCTGGCTCAGGTGGGCTGCTTTGTTCCTGCCGAGAGTGCAAGGGTGGGTCTGGTGGATAAGATCTTCACCCGTGTGGGAGCCAGCGACAACATTTCGCTGGGCGAATCTACCTTTATGGTGGAGATGACAGAGGCTGCCAACATCCTGAACAATGTGTCGCCCCGCTCCCTGGTACTTTTCGATGAGTTGGGTCGTGGAACATCCACCTACGATGGCATCAGCATCGCCTGGGCGATTGTGGAGTATCTGCATGAGCACAAGAAGGCGCAGGCTCGCACCCTCTTTGCCACTCATTATCATGAGTTGAACGAGATGGAGAAGAATTTCCCTCGCATCAAGAACTTCAACGTAAGTGTGAAGGAGGTGGATGGCAAGGTTATCTTCCTGCGCAAGCTGGAGCCGGGTGGCAGTGAGCACTCCTTCGGTATTCATGTGGCAGAGATAGCCGGTATGCCGCGCAGCATCGTGAACCGTGCCAACGATATCCTGAAGCAGTTGGAGCAGGATAATGCTGGAGTTGGAGGTGCCGGTAAACCTAACGTGCAGCATCTGGACGAACATAAAGAGGGTGTGCAGCTGAGTTTCTTCCAGCTGGACGACCCAGTATTGAGCCAGATTCGTGATGAGATCCTGGGTCTGGATGTCAACAACCTCACCCCAGTAGAGGCATTGAATAAGCTCAACGACATCAAGAAAATCCTGCTTGGAAGATAATCTTCTGTAAATAGGAAGATGAAATAATATGATAAGAAGCTGATATTTATCAGAAGTTACCCTAAGGTAACTTGTCTTTGGGTAACTTCTGGTATTATTGGTTTTGGGTAGGAGTAAGTTTTCAATAGAAGAGAAACTTTTATAAAGTTTAGTTAGACGTTGTTTAATCGCTATTCGTTTGTAATAGCACTATTTTTTTCGTATGAACAAAGCAAGAGTTATCCTTATTTATATGCTCATCTTCATGAGCCTGTCAAGTTGTAGTAATCGTAAATACGAGCAGACTATTACTCGTGCAGACAATCTTATGGAACTCAGTCAAGACTCTGCTCGTTCTGCTCTGACTATATTGGATAGCATTCGTCCAGACTTATCGAAAATGGGTAAATCTACTCAAATGCGATACCAATTGGTTTATGCAAAAGGTATGAACAAGGGCTATGTGGATTTCACGACAGATAGCTTGATGAAAGAGATTGTAGATTACTATGACAATCACGGGACGTGTCAGCAACAAATGTTGGCACATTATCTCCTGGGTTGTGTCTATCGGGATTTAGGTGATTCTCCAGCTTCTTTATCTTGCTACAATGATGCGATACTTACCAAACAATATGCCAAAGCCAAGAAATATATGGATGTTTTTGAGGCAGAGTCTGGATACTTCCAGAAAGATTCCTGTTATTCATACATTAATTATAGTCATTATTACTATCTAAAGGGACTGTACTGTCTGGAATCACATTCTGATTCAGCAAAATACTGGTTTACTAAATGTCAGGAATTCGCAAAAACAAACAATAATAAAAGTTTTAGTGCTTATGCTTGGTACCTCTATTACATCAAACATCAGCAGATGGATTCTGTTGCTAAATATTCAGAGCAGGCTTTTGCTTACAATGATTCTGCAAACCTGGATATGGAGCGCGACTTAATGCAGAAGATGCAAGCAATATATGATTATGACAGGTGGAAGAATGTGGCTCGGAACCCAAAAAGAATGTGGTATGTAGTAAAAAGGTAATCGTCTTAGTATTCAAGGGGATGGCGAACCATGGTAAAGTTCCGACAGAAGAACAATGGAAGGTTTTGGCAAAATCTTTAAACGACCTTTCGCCAACTTTCCTAAATGTACTTAATGATAAGAAGCTAACCGAAAACGAGTATCGGGTATGCGTGCTAGTATGGCTTTTATTCTGTCCAAGAGAACTTGCCATTTTGATGAACCTATCGTCCTCTAATATATCAAACATCAGAAAACGTATGGCTTATAAAATCTTTGGAGAAGATATGTCTGCAACCAAGTTTGATAAGAGAATTAGAGAAATTCAGTAAGGTTGTGAAAAAGTGAAGAATTGCATAATTCATTGTTAGTCAAATTTTTATTGTTTTTCTTGTGAAAATGTGAAATGTTAAAGTGGCTCTTTCCCTTGCTCTTTTCAGAGAAATTCTGTACTTTTGCAATAATTTCTTTAAGGAGTTGCCCTTCGGGGCTATTCTTATTTTAAAACTAAAAAACAAAGCAGTTATGAAAGGTAAAATAGTCTCATTCATTTTATTGGCATTTATTTCTATCACTCCAGCTTATAGCCAGAGCACGATAAAAGGAACCATTGTTGATAGCCAACAAGCGGGAGTTCCTTATGCTGCTGTAAAAGTTCTGAAGATGGATTCTACTTTTGTGAAAGGAGTTGCAGCCGATAGCATAGGATGCTTCAATATGGAAATCTCCTCAGAAGGAAATTATATATTGTTAGTAAGTTCTATGGGGTATGCCCCATACTATCATACTTTCAAACTTCACGCTAAGGAAATGATTCTGCCAAATATTACCCTCAAGAATAACGAAGTAGCTTTAAACGATGTTGTAATCAAAGGTAATAGACTTGTTCGCAAAGAAGATAAGGTAATTATTATTCCTGATCAGCAACTCGTAAAACATACCTTCAGTGGCTATGACCTGCTTGCAGACATGATGATTCCTAACGTAAGAGTTGATAGATTTAAAGGAACTGTTGAGACTTTTGGAGGAAATGTATCTTTGTATATTGATGGTAGAAAGGTTGACTATAGGGAGATAAAGAACCTCAAACCGAAGGACGTAGAGAAAATTGAATATTATGATGTGCCAACTGGTAAATATGCAGAAGATATAGCAGCCATCAACTTCATAACTCGCCAATATACAACAGGTGGTTATGTGGCACTTGATGGTACTCAACAATTTACATATTTTGATGGAGACTACAATGTAGCCGCCAAGGTGGCTAGTGGCAATACTACCATAACATTCTTCGGTGGATATAACGGGAAGGAATATAGTGGAGACCAGTATGAGAAAAATGAAACATTCCATTTTAAGGAAGGTGATATGATGCGTAACTATAAACAGACGGGTGGTACTAATAAGTCCAACCAAGAGTATGCACAAATGAATATTGCCACGAGAAAGCAGAAATATATGTTGTCGGAGAAAATAACACTTGTTCGCAATGAAAATCCTGGTTCAACTACAACAGGGGTGTTGACGACAAGTTATGGGGCAGCTCCTTCTGAGTCTTTTTCTCGGAACAAACAGTCTAACTTAATGCCGAAAGTTAATTTATATGGAAATTTTGATATTACAGATAAGCAATATCTGGAAGTCACCGTTATGGGCTCATACAGCAAAAACAAATATTTGTATGAGTACCAATTGGATGGCTTTACTACTAGTACAGACTCCAAGGAAGATGCATATACCTTACAAAGTAATATCAAGTATGGCATAAAACTGCCTCATAAGAATTCGCTGTCTTTTTCTCTTAGTAGCTATTATTCAAATAATTCTATCTCATATACAGGAACTTATACCTCGTGGCAGCATCAATGGACGTTGCAGAATTCTTCATATATAAACTATGTTCAACGCATAGGCAAGTGGAATATATCAGTGACTCCTGCTTTCACAGTTTTGCAATACCGTCTGCATGGAACAGAAATAGTTAAACAATATACTCCACGTTTCTTTTCTACTATATTTGTGCAACCAGTACCCAACCAACAATTGTCATTGGATTTGACTTATGCAAATGCAAACCCAAACATCAGTGCCACAAATATGGCAGAACAAACTGTTGATGAATTGATTATCAAAAGAGGAAATAAAGATTTGCGACCATCCAATTTCTTTATAGGTACGCTGAATTATAATATTCAGTTTGGTAAATTTAATGCGTTTGTTATGGGTTCATATACATATCAGCATCGTCCAATAGTTTCTGTTTTTTATCAGCAAGAGGGAAAAATGATTCAAAGTTTTGATGATCGTGAAAATACCCAAAGTTTAGTAGGATTACTTTCTTTAACATGGCGTGCTTTTAAAAATTTCAATATGTCCTTTGATGCTCAATATAACCATGTTGATTTTTATGGTGTATGTGATAAAGTGTTGGACCAATGCAATTTCAGAATCGTTGCGAATTACTATTGGAAAGATTTTGCTTTCCGTCTTAATGGTGGTACAAAATCAAAGATTCTCTTGGGCAATATGATAAAAGAAGAGAATCCTGTGTACTATAATGCATCTGTTTCTTGGAGCCATAATGTTTGGAATTTAGAAGTAGGAACTTCAGCTCCATTTACGAAACGAGTTCACTTCTATAGTTCGTTGGATGCTCCGCTCTATAGCTATAATGTATGTTCCTCTAGCAAACAGTATCAGCAAACAGTCTATCTAAAAGCAGCCTACACCTTTAACTTCGGCAAGAAGACTCAAAAGGATTGGAAGAACATTGATATGAATGTGAATAGTGCCATCTTGAAAGCAAAATAAAGTATGAATGAATATTGCAACATTGAGATACAAAAATTAGCCTCATCTGCAGCTTCTGGTAGATATTTGTTAGGGTACAACGGCAAGTTCTTCGAAGCAAACAGCTATGTCGTTGAACTAATAAATTGTCTGCAAGAGCATGCTGACGAGGATGTTGCCATCTCAAAGTATATTGAGAAGCGACAAGGTAAATATACAAAAGAACAAGTGAAAGGGTTTATTGAGAAATATTTATATCCCTTGATCAATACTGATGTTCTCCAAAAGAGAAAGAGGGTGCGCCATAGACTTATGATACACCCTCATGATTTTTCGGGTAAACGATCCTTTCTGTTTGAAAACCATATTTCTCCTGATGCTTACATTTGCAGTCAAGCCATTCGGTACATATAGATGGACGTTGATAGACTGGAGTATTTTGATAATTTGGGGATATGACATTATCAGCTGTTGTGCGTTTGCATATCAGCTATTCGACATTACACTTATCTTTACAATTCAAAAGCTTCGTAAAAATCCCTTCAAGAGATATTTTCAAACCCTTAAGGGAAAAAACAAAAACCCTTAAGGAAAAATTTAGAATCTCTTCTTACCCCCATTTTACGGGTGTTTGAGAAGTATTTCATCTCTTTGGAATAATGTTTACATGTTTTTACGGAATGCTATTCTTATTACGTTTCCGAAATGGCTGTTTTGAATACTGTTTTTGTCTTCTATGAAAGTTCTACGAAAAATCAATGCTTTACTTTTTCTTTCCTCATTTCATTTTTTTTCTCTTTCCTATTTTGGAGTTTTATTGTACTTTTGTACCGGAATTGGAAAAAAGATAAGTAAGATGAATAGACGAACAATGAAAGTTGGGTCTATGATGGCGTTGAATGTGTCACTTCTTGTGATGGTATTTTCTATGGGAGTGCTTGCTCCTGCCATCGCCCAGAACAAACAGAACAGGAAGCCTCGAAAGAAGCTGAAGGAACTGCTGATGAAGGCAGATAGCCTGCGACTCCAGTTGCGGCAATCTGCCGATAGGGGATGTATGCTCCAATGGGGCGACTCTCTTCTCATGGCAGAATTGGGTAAAGGTAAAATGAGTGAAAAGAAAAAGCAAAGGTTCATGAAGCATTATGTCAAGATTCAAAGACGATTGAGCCTCTACGACCGCCAATTGTTCAGAGGAGATTCCCTGCTTGCAGCCAATTATTACAAGATAAAGTATGATACTAGCTACATCTCCCGTCCCAATGCCCGATGGACCATCAAACTGAGAGGTAATCTTTCGGGAGCTGATTTGGAAACTACGGCGAAGACGGATGGAATGGAACGCATACCAAAGTGATGGCAGACTGCCGTGGAACTCTCTCTATGGCCGTGGCTTATCGTGGATTGGGACTTGGATTGGCTATAAATCCAGCCAAGCTGGCTGGCTCATCTGTCAGCCTTGCCAACCATTACGGTATATTCTCATGACTATACCGAGATGAGAGTAGAAGCTGAAGAGGGGAGTAGTGATACTGAGGTTCCAACCGTTCATAACAGCATGAAATATCATTTCCCATCTGCTATCATTACGGGTCGAGGAGCGGCCGTCTATTCCTGGCGCAACAAGTTTGTCGGTGCCACTGCGGTTTATAATTTCTCTGTAGCAGGAGATGAGGATTACCTGCAGGTGAAGAGAAACAAATGGCGAGTAAGAATGTTCTTTGGATTCAGGTTCTAGGAATATTCTATCGTAAATCGCATATTTGATCTTAAATGCTTGTTTTAACAATTAATCTTCCTTCAGATACCAGTCTTTGATTGTAACTACTCAGCACCCCCAGGGTGCTGAGTAATTACAATGCTCTCCAGAACGGATAAAAAAGGTTAAATATCCCCATCACAGAGGGGATATTTTCCTTCTGCTGCGTTTCGTTGGTAGAAGTATAACTAATATAAAAGGGAAGATTATGAAAGTGAAGTTTTTGCATTGGTACAATGCTTTGGCAGCCACACTCTTGTCGCTGCTGGGATTCTCTTCTTGCGATGAGTTTGGAAATGAAGAACCTTGTTTGTATGGCTCTCCAACTAGTTCTTTTCATGCTAAAGGTAATGTTACAGACGAAGATGACACCCCTATCAAGGGCATCAAGGCGGTAGTGGTGGAGGACTATGGTAATGCAGGGAGTTATCGAATGGACTCAGCTTATACCGACAGCAAGGGTGATTATGTTACCAAGGAAAAGAGCATGGATGGCACCATCGACTGGGTTCATAAAGAGAAACGACTGAAAGTGATTCTCGAAGATGTAGATGGTGGAGCCAATGGTGGTGAATTTGCCACGGATACCATCAAGTCGGAAAATATCACTGTAGAGCCAGTGGGAAAAGGTGAAGGAACTTGGGATTGGGGCTCTTTTGAGGTTACTGCCAATGGCAAGATGAAGAAAAAGAAGTAGTCGTATGACAAATCCAGAATCTTTATCCCTTCGCCGTCGCTTGGCATTGGAGATAGCTCGAAGTCTTTATCAGCAGAAGGTGAAGGAGCATCCTTTGCGCCAACTCTTCTGGGAGTGTACCCTGCGCTGCAACCTGCATTGCCGCCATTGCGGAAGCGACTGCAAGGTGAAGGCAGGGCTGCAAGACATGCCTCTGGCAGACTTCTTGCGAGTACTAGACAACATCAGGCAGCATACCGATCCTCATCAAGTGTTTGTCATCGTAACGGGTGGCGAACCCTTGATGCGTGAAGACATTGCCCAGTGTGGCGCAGCCATCTATCAGAAAGGTTTCCCTTGGGGCATGGTGACCAATGCCCTATATCTTTCTCCTCAGAAATTCAATGATTTGCTCCGTGCTGGTCTCCATGCCATGACCATCAGTATGGATGGATTGGGCGAGGAGCACAACTGGATGCGAGGCAACAAGTATAGCTTTGATATGGTTTCGCAGGCGATAGATATGCTGGTGGCTCATCCAGAGATTAAGTTTGACATCCTCACCTGTGTGAATCGTCGCAATTATCCCCACCTCTCTGCCATCAAGCAATTCCTGATAGATAAAGGTGTCAAGCACTGGCGAGTCGTAGCTGTATTCCCAGTGGGTAGGGCAGTCACCGACCCCGATATGCACCTCACTCCCGAAGAATATCGTGGCATCTTAGACTTCATCAAGCTTACTCGTAAGGAGGGCTTGATAGATTGCAGCTACGGCTGTGAGGGATTCATGGGCAATTACGAGGGCGATATCCGCAATCATTTCTATTCATGCCAAGCTGGCGTAACAGTTGGTTCCGTTTTGGTGGATGGCTCCATCTCTGCCTGTGCCAGCATCCGTTCCAATTATCATCAAGGCAACATCTACCAAGATAATTTTATGGAAGTGTGGCAGCATCGTTTTGCCCCTTATCGCAACCGAGAGTGGATGCGCAAGGATGAGTGCGCCCAGTGCCGCCACTTCCGCTATTGCCTAGGCAGTGGTATGCACTTGCGTGATGATGAGGGAAGGCTCATTATGTGCCCGCTGCATAGGTTGAAATAAGTTTTTTATTAGATAAATTAATTCAACCGTACAGGCGAAATTGTTTTTAAGACTAGAAGAAAGTTCCGTTCAAAATCATTGAACGGACATTCAAAACAATTGAACGTACATTCAAAACCATTGAACGGACATTCAATGTCACTGAACGAAACTTTCTACTAACTCTAGAAACATTTTCCTTTAAAGGTAGATAGTAATTCCTTTAAGGGAAGAATTATGTCGAACTTAAGGACATTGATGTCTGAAAGGATGTTCTTTTTCTTATTTTATAGGGTGATAGTATTTTTATGGGATATTGATATCAGCTCAGATTGGCTAATAATTACTAAAAGTTACCCTAAGGTAAGTTACCTTTGGGTAACTTTTTGTATATTTGCAGGTGATACGAATGTAATAAAGCAGATAAAACGAATTTAATAAGAAGAATATGGCAGTATTTCACTCTCCTTTTCAGTTTGGTACTTTGGCTACCGAAGAGAATTTTATCGACCGAACGGAAGATAGGGCTTTGCTCAAGCAACTCCTGGCTTCCCATATCAACGTGATGCTCATTTCTCCACGTCGATGGGGAAAATCGTCGCTTGTCAAGAAGGCGATGACGGAACTGAGTGAAGAAGATAAGGAGGTGAGAATCTGCTATATAGATGCTTTCAGTATCGGCTCGGAAGCAGAATTCTATCGCACTTTTGCCAGTCAGGTCATAGCCTGTGCTTCTTCCAAGATAGAACGTTGGATAGAGGACGCCAAGAAGTTCTTGACGGGTGTGGTTCCACAAATAATAGTTAACGATCAGATTACGGATTTTGTGGCTTTCGACCTGAAGTTTGTTCCGCAAGAAAGAGATAAGATGGCGATTCTCCAATTGCCTGAGTTGCTGGCGAAGGAAAAGGGAATCAGGATTATTGTGTGCATTGATGAATTTCAGCAGTTGGCTAATCTCCCGGAATATAAGGATATGGAGGGCAAGATGCGCTCAGTATGGCAACAGCAGCAGTTGACCTCTTATTGCCTTTATGGCAGCAAGCGTAATATGATGCTCAACATCTTCAACAATTCCAACAGTCCGTTTTATCGTTTCGGACAGGTCATCTTCATGCAGAAGATAGCCAAGGAGCATTGGGTTCCTTTTATCTTATCATCTTTTGAGAAGACCGACAAGCGAATTTCAGAATCTTTTGCCAGCAGGATTTGCGATGTGGTGGAGTGTCATTCCTGGTATCTGCAGCAGTTGTGCTATTTTATTTGGAGCTTTACGGTTTCTGAGGTGACGGAAGAAGTGTTCTCTCTTGGTCTCAAGCAGGTATTGAACATCAATACCCCGATGTTTCTGAACGATACGGAAAATCTCAGTTCTACCCAGATAGAGATGCTCAAGGCGATAGCTGATGGTGAGCAGCATTTCTCATCACAAGCAGTGAAGCAGGTGTATAATCTGGGTAATCCCAATACGATAGTTAAGAACAAGAAGATTCTTCAGAACAAGGATATCATAGAGAAGCAGAAAGCTGATTTTGTATTTGTTGATCCGGTCTATCGTCTGTGGTTTAAGGAAGAGTATTGCTAAAAGGCAGAAAAGGTTCTTCTGTTGAGCATTACCGCACAGCAGCTGGATTCCATCCGCACAACACTTGATGTGCATCTGCACAACAGCTGATATGCAACCGCACAACAGCTGTTGTGCGGTTCAAGGTATTAACAATCTTGAAGACAGGTATTATATCTTTTGGCAACTACTCCTATATCTTTCAATGATTATTGATACTTGATTATTATCTTAAATATCCGTAAAATAATTACGGTGCATTGTTTTTTTATATATCTTTGCAAATGCTAAGCAGCACTTGACATTATAATAATTGAATGATGGTTTTCGTCGTTTTGGGGTGTGTTTGCTTTGCATCAACAATTTCGTTATCAATTAAAAATAAAGTATATAGAACCATGTTAGTAAAATTTGCCGTAACGAACTATAGAGGATTTGCTAATCGCATAGAATGGGATTTGTCGAAACCAAGTAACTATTCGTTCAATACTTTTGCCATTAAAGATGGTATCATCAAGAATGGCATCGTGTATGGACCTAACGGTTCTGGCAAGTCGAACTTTGCAATGGCCATCTTCGACATCACCAATCATCTTTCACAGAAGTGGAAGAAGGTGAACTATTATGATAACTTTACATATACGGGAAAGTTGAACTTCCCCGTAAAATTTGAATATGCCTTCAAGTTTATGGATGATACGTTACTATATACATATAGCAAATCGCCTGATGGAAAGCTGGAGGAAGAAGAACTTGTTGTGAATAACAAACTTATTTTCTGCAACAAGAATTCTGTCTTGACATTGGATGATGTTGAGTTCCCGATGGATTCTGTGGTGAAGGCAAACCTTGCCAATAACGCCAACAATGTATCCATCGTAAACTTTCTGCTTACTTCCTATCCTCTTGCCAAGGAACATTATCTTCTGAAGCTGCAGCAATTCGTAAACTCAATGTTATGGTTCAGAAGTGTTGAAAAAAATGAGTTTATGGGGTTGGCTACTGCTCCGGCTAATCTCGATGAGTATATCATCAAGAATCAGCTGACTCGGGACTTTGAGGACTTCATCCATCGGGTAAGTGGACAAAGTTTTGAGTTTCAGGATCCAAAGGATGATGATAAGGAGTTATATTGCGTATTTGGATTAGGTCGCATTCCATTCGATAAGATTGCATCAACGGGTACTCAATCTCTGATGCTGCTTTATTACTGGCTGAAACAGATGGCAAATGCATCGTTCGTTTTCATCGATGAATTTGATGCTTTCTATCATTTCAGACTCTCTTATGAGGTTTGCAAAACCCTCTTTGCTCTTCCATGTCAAGCTTTTACGTCATCACACAATACCTACCTGATGACCAACGACTTGCTTCGCCCAGACTGCAATTTCATCTTGCAAGACAACAAAATCAAGCCGTTGAGCGACTGCACCCAAAAAGAGTTGAGATTCGGGCATAATATAGAAAAAATGTTTAGAGGTAACGCATTCGAAGTATGATACTATTCGTTTTTGAAGGAGTAAAACGGGAGCCGGATTTGTTCCGCACCATTCAGCGATTATACTTTGCAAACAGAGATGAGCAGATAGTATGTTCCTATAACAACAACATCTATCAACTATACAAAGATTTGCAGGAGTATGATGGCGATGGAGATATTGTGTCTTTACTCATGGAGAAATTTGCCGGTCAAGCAGACAATCCGCTCAAGGATATTGATGCTTCTGCTGACATTTCGGAAATCTATCTGTTCTTCGACTATGACTTTCATAACCGGAATTTATCTCTCGAAGAAATCAACAGGCAGGTAAAGGAAATGCTTGAAACATTCAACAACGAAACGGAGTTTGGTAGGCTTTATATTGACTATCCGATGGTTGAGTCTATACGATATACTAAGCAGTTGCCCGATGCAAACTATTGGACGTATTCTGTAACACGTTCAGAGTGTGGTAAGTTCAAAGGTGTATCTGCCGATTTTTCTGCGTATGACAGTTTCGATTTCATCCTACTGAAAGATCACCGAGAGCCAACAGAAGAAGAGACGAAGGAAATCAAGCAGAATTGGGAATATTTAAAGGAAATGAATGTGGGAAAAGCGAACTATCTATGTAAGGGGAAGAATTCGATGCCTGCATCTAAAGAAGACATACTTCAAGACAAAATATTCAACTCACAATTAGAGCAGTATGTGAATACCGAAGATTGTAAAGTAGCAGTACTCAATGCTTTCCCGATATTTCTGTTTGACTATTTCAAATGATATTTGTGACACCAGTGACACTTATGACACTTGTTTTCTAAAACTTTCTTCACGCGGGCGGGCAGGAAAAATTTTTCTGAAAAGCTTCCCGCCCGCCTACGTGAGAGAGTTTTTAAGAAAACCCTGTCACCAGTGTCATCCGTCATTCCTAAGTAAGTTACTTAGCTATAGTAACTAAGTCACTTAGCTATCATAAGTAAGTTACTTAGCCGTCAAAAGCAAGTCTCTTTTACCATTTGAATTAATCATCTTTCTGAGCTAATTATCAGAAAAAGAAAGAAAATCCGTGAGAAACAGTGAATAACCGTGAGAAACCGTGAATGCTGGATTCTCAGGTTTGTATCTTTGCATTGTGATTCAGAAAGGACTACAGACAATGCGCAGCGCTACTTGACTTTGTTCAGATGAAAGTTCTGCTTTTTTCTAATTTTATAGAGACATTCTGTTGTAGTTTCTTTATTTTTTCGTACTTTTGCAAAAAAAAAGAGGAATGAAAGAAAAGGTCATATTTTTATTGTTAATCATCATGATTCTTACATCTTGTGCAGGAAACAGGAAGTATGATGATTTGATGCAACGAGCAGACTGCATAATGGATGTAGATGACGACTCCGCCAAGGTTGCCATCCGGATACTTGATGGGGTAAAGCCTCAGCTGCTAGAGTTTTCTAAAGCGCAAAAGATGCGCTATGAGTTGTTACGTCATAAGGCAATGAACAAAGCATACATTTCCTTTACTTCTGATAGTATAATGAAGGAAGTAGTGGATTATTACGACCGTCATGGTTCTGCTAACGAACGGATGCTAGCCAACTATGTCTTGGGTTGCGTATATAGAGATATGCATGAAGTTCCATTGGCATTGGAGTATTATAACAAGGCGGCGGAGCAAGCTGATACCACAGCCGCAGATTGTGATTATGGTACGCTTTACAGAGTGTATAGCCAGATGGGTTTTTTGTTTAGTAAACAATACTTACCTTATCAATTGTTGGATGCTTTTGGCAAGGCTGAGAAGTATGCTTATTTGGCAAAGGATACATTGAATGCGATTATCAATTACCAAAATAAGGGAGATGCTTATGATTATTTAGGAAAAAAAAAATCTGTTGTTGCTATCAATTTACGTAGTGCAAATATGTTTAAACGGATAGGTGACAACTATAATGCAGCTATCGCTTTGGGATGCAACTACAGCTATTATATAGAGATGCAAGACACTGTAAATGCGAAGAAGGCATTTGAAGCATACTTTTCTACAGGGTATGAGGGAAATCTGAATTATGAAGATTCTAAGGCTTATGTACTATGCCAAAAAGGAATATACTATATGTTTACAGGTCAGTTAGATTCTGCTTGTTATATTTTGAAGCAGAGTCTTAAGTTTTGTAAGTCTTTTAGCAATAAAGCTGCAACAACAAAAGCCTTGGCTCATTATTATGCAAAAGTAAACCAAACTTCCTTGGCTATGAAGTATGCTTTGCAAAGTTCTGAATATAATGATTCTGATTTGGTTGCGGTAAGGAAGAACCAACTACAGCAAGCGCAAGCAATGTATGATTATGGCAGAAACCAAGAAATAGCAAGAATAGCAGATCAGAAAGCGAAGCGAAGTATGCAAATGAACTATATGATAGTTTTAGCTTGTGTCATTTTGTTCTTGTTACTTTCTTATATTTATAGAAAGCAGCTAGCTCTCAAGAAAAAGAAAATAGCCGTCTCAATAAAGTTGTATGAAGACTGCTTGCAAAAGCTGAAGAGGTTACAAGAAGAAAAAGCTAAACTTGTCACAGAAAACGACAACAGACTAGCTCATGTCATTACGGAAAAGGAAAATACCATCAACAAATTAAAAGCTGAAATAAACGACATACAAGAAAAATACTCTTTCTCTTCTATATCTAATGTGGAGTTGTCTTTGATGGATTCATCTATTTGCAAGAAAATTAAATTTATTGAAGTGCATCCAAGAAAGAAAATGAGTGATGAGGATTGGAAAGAATTGGCAGATACGGTAGAGAAAACAATACCAAACTTCATTCCGAGATTAAAAAATAAGCTCAATGATAAAGATTACCAAATCTGTTTATTGATTAGGTTAGGCTTCTCCACATCCTTAATCGCAAGATTGCTAGGTCTATCAGATGCAGCAATCTCAAAAAGCAGAAAAACGATGTTGAAAAAACTATGCGGGAAGATTGGTAAACCAAAAGATTTTGATAAGTATGTTCTCCAGATTCAGTAAAATTTTGCAAGGTAAAATTATGGTAAATTATTCAATAAGGATTTAAAATAGAGAGAGTTATATACCAATAGTAAAAAATGGGTAAATTTTAAATCGATAATTTTCTTGTCTGTTTCATCATAAAAATGTACTTTTGCGGTGGAATTACGAATAAATAACAATTAAAATTGTAAAGACATGAAACATTTACTATTCCTTATTATTTGTGGTGGGACATTGCTTTTATGTCCTATCCATACTAGAGCCGAGCCTTATACATTATCATATAGCTTGGTTCATCCTGGTCAAGTACGCTCAAAAGGAAGCAGAAGTATTAAGCGACCTTTGGTAGTTGATTTGGTGGGTCACACATTGACTGTGCCAAGTCAAGTAATAGGCTATACTCTTACTCTTGTAGGTGGGGATGGTGCTATCTATTCTTTCGACGTAATAGATACGACATATAAAATTCCACAAGAATTGAGTGGAAGCTATGAGTTGACAATAACTGATGGAAGCAATAAATATCAGGGAATAATTATTGTAAGCAACTAATTTGATATCTATAATAAGAATGTAAATCTATAATTTGATATAATATGAATCTACTCAAAGTCTTTTCAAACAAAAACAACATATATATGTGGCTCGTATGTATGATAAGTGTAATACTAACTGGCTGTCAACTGAAAGAGGTTAACAGCCAGTTAGAAGAGACTTTGAACGTATCAAAAGACAATGAACAGGAATTATTGAAGGTTGTTGATTACTTTACTAAAAAGGGAGATACCCTTCAATTAAAAGCTGCAAACTTTTTGTTGGAAAATATGGCTGATAAATATTGGTTGGGAGGAAGCTCTGTTGCCGAATACTATACCTTTATAGATTCTGTTTACCAGATAAAGCAAGAAGAATATGATATACCTTATATATATTCCTGCTTTATAAAAAGGGCGAAGCATCTTAAAGATAAGCCACAATATCTGATGGATGCCGAAAAGATAAAAGCGTCCTATCTTATTAAGAATATTGAAGAAGCATTCAATGTATGGAATAAACCTTGGAATCAGTTTCTGACGTTCGAAGAATTCTGTGAGTATATACTTCCTTATAAGGTAAATAAGGAAGAACCACAAGAGTGGCGGAATTTGTATGCAAACAGATTTTCGCAAGCAATACCTGCATCTATACAGACTGCAGAAACCGCATGTTGTGAAGTAAACAACCAACTTATCGGTTTGCCAATACATATAAGTACCAGCAGCATTATGCCAATAGATTTGCGTCCGAGTACTTTGTATAATATAAAATTTGGCTTATGTAGCGATTATACTGCATTGGGGGTCTATGCAATGCGTTCTGTGGGTATCCCTGTAGGCGAGAATTTGATTCCTCATTGGGGAAATAGCAATCTAGGACATGTGTTCAATTTTGTCTATGGTAACGACCGAAAGTATCATGACTTTGCAAGTGGTGAGCAAAATCCCGATGAGCATCTTGTTAGATTTAAAAATAAAATCCCGAAAATCTACAAGATGACTTTTGGACGTCAAAACACATCCTTAGGTGTCATCAGTAAAGATTTGGAAGATGTACCTTCATTCTTTAAGAACCCATGCTTGGAAGATGTAACTGGTAAATATGCTGTAGTGAATGCCCAAACAACGGAAATCGACATTTCAAATAAGCAAAATAATAAGTTTGCCTACTTGTGTGTATTCGATCCACAAGGTTGGTTTCCGGTCGCTTGGACTCAAATAGAAGGAGATAAAGCTGTTTTCAAGAACATTGGTCCTAATATTGTTTATCAAGCTGCTCTATATGCTAAAGGAGAGATACAGCCAGTAGGTAATCCCTTCTTTTTGGATAGTATCGGTCGCAAAGCATACTTTGTTCCTCAAAAACAGAAACAGCAGTTGCGATTGGAAAGGAAAAAAGAAAATTCCTCTAGTTTAGAAGAAATTGCCCTTTATATGAAAGGGGGTAAGTTTCAAGGAGCCAACAAAAAAGACTTCAGCGATGCCGTTACATATCATGTAATAAAAGCTACGCCAAAGCCTAAATATACGACAGTCATCTGTGATGAAAGTGCCCAAAACAGGCCCGTGAAATATCTGCGTTATTTATCATCTGATGAAACGTATGGTAATATGGCAGAGGTGGAGTTTTATGCATGCGGCCAATTGAGGCCATTGAAAGGAAAAATAATTGGCAAATATGAAACGAGCCGTTTTTATCCAAGGAATGGAGCTGAAAAAATGTTTGATGGAGACCCTTTGAGTTTCTTTCATACAAATGACACATTAAGTTGGGGAGGTTTGGAACTCAAACAACCTGTTTGTATCAACAAGATAAGATACCTCATACGAAATGATGACAACGGAATCAGAAAAGGTCACCTCTATGAACTCTTCTATTGCAAAGATGGTGTATGGACATCACTTGGAAAGAAAAGGGCAATATTAGATGATGAGCTTATCTATAAAAACGTTCCGCAAGGTGCTTTACTCTGGTTGCGTGACCTCACAAAAGGACAAGAAGAAAGAATTTTTGAATATAAAAACAAAAAAGTATATTGGTATTAATCATGAAGGATTTAAGATTATCTTCATACACGATTTCTGTAAAACTGGAAGCTGAGGAAGACAAGTTTTTCTTAGTGCATGGCTATACAGGAGCTATAGATATAGTTGAAGGAGAATGCTGGAGACAAATAGAGCATTTTTCTTCTAATAACAGCTTGCCTGAAGAAACGATAAGAACTCTTCAGAAAAGGGGATACCTTACAACTCGTACCCCTGAAGAAGAGCTACAGTATGTTTGGAAAATAGCTAATGTGCTACATAAAGCACAAGCAAAAATGAAAAAATTCTGGAGTTTCGTCATCACGTATGATTGTAATTTCAGATGTCCGTATTGCTTTGAAAATAAAATATCAAAGAACGGATCCCAGTGGACTAAAATGACATTTACCAAGGAAATGGTAGATAAAGCCTATCAAACAATGAATTTGATAGAACCACATAGAGAACTTCATCAAGATGAAATTCTTCTCTATGGTGGAGAGCCATGTTTAAGAAACAACAAGGATATAGTTGCGTATATCATTAAAAAGGGTATAGAAGGAAATTACAAGTTCAAGATTATATCTAACGGATATGATTTGGATTATTATGAGGGTCTCTTATCAAAAGACTATATCAATGGAATACAGATTACAATAGATGGTTATAAGACAAAGCATAACATGCGTAAACAGCATATTGTAGAAGGAGATTCTTTTGATAAAGTAGTATCAAATATAGGTATGGTTTTGAGAAAAGAAATTCATGTAATACTTCGTATCAATATTGATGAAAATAATAGTGAAGATTTAGTTCTGTTGAAAAAATTCTTTGTGGAAAATGGATTTGCTGAGAGCCCTTATTTCTATTTCAGTCCAGCAATATTGATAGATACGAAAGCAAAGTGCAATACAAAAGACATAAAGTTCTTCTCATCAGAGGCATTCATCAAAATGTTGGAGGATAAGTCTCTTGTCGAAAATCAAGATTTCCAAATAAAGAATACTGTTTTAGCATGCTTGAAAAACAGAAAATGCTATAAGCTAAAGTCTACGATATGTCCTTCTCAATATGGCTCATATATGTTTGATCCATATGGAGACATATATACTTGTTTGGAAACCGTAGGGCAAAAGCAGCATAGTATAGGAAACTATAATGAGAACCTAATTTGGACAAAAGAAAAAGTTTTTTGGTTTTCTAAAAATATTAGTAATATGGAGTGTTGTAGCAAATGTAGATATGCTTTATTGTGTGGAGGCAGATGCCTTGCAAAGACTCTATATACAAAAGATAAAGGATTTGAAGTTACAGAATGCAAAAAATTTGGCTATCAGTTTCCAAGGTCAATAAATTTTGCGTATAATACTTTTCTTAACAAATTTAAATAAACAATTATGGTACAAAATGTTTTAGTTTCTCTTAACGAGAATTTGTTCGATGAGATGTTCCTTCAGGAACTGGAAACTCGACTGGAGACAGATCCATTACTTCCTAATGGTCTTGTTGATTTGATGGATGATAGTAGTGTTAACCCTTTATGTACATGTAACAATGGTAGTACTTTTTCGGAAACAAATACTTGTTCATGTAATGATAGTAGCACTTTCTCTATTCAACGTCCGTAAATGTGCATTTTCTTTAAAGAGTTGCCCTTCGGGGCAATTCTTATTTAAAACAAAAAATAAGCTGTTATGAAAAGAATTATATCTATATTGATTGTTACTTTTTTCTTCTTATCCACTTATAGCCAAAACACCTTACAAGGTAGAATAGAAGACCTACGGAAACAAGGAATTCCATATACAACTATAAAACTTTTACAAGTGAATGATTCTTCATTTGTAAAAGGACTCGTCTCTGATAGCTTAGGTTACTTTCAGACAACTATGCCACAAGAGGGAAAATATATTCTAATAGCAAATTCTTTAGGTTATGATTCTAATGTGCAAATTGTTGAAACCAACAAATCTTCTCCAATAATTGTTACTTTAACTTCAAATAGCATTGCACTCAAAGATGTTGTTGTAAGGGGAAGCAGTATTACTAGGAAAGATACCCATCTTCAGATTATACCAGATAAACAAATCTATAAACACACCAATAATGGATATGATTTGCTGTATGATTTAATGATTCCCAATTTACAAATTGATAGACAAAAAGGTGCTGTTACCACAATTGGTGGTACTGTCACGCTCTATATAGATGGTCGTAAGGTAGAATACCGTGAAGTAAAAGGATTGAAATCAAAGGACATTCTCAAAGTGGAATATTATGATGTTCCAACAGGAAAATATGCAGGTGATTATGCTTCCATAAACATAATTACCCGTCCTATGACTACTGGTGGCTATATTTCCGTGGATGGCACTCAACAACTAGCATACCAAGAAGGAGATTATAATCTCGCAGCAAAGGTAGCCCATGGTAGTACTAGTTTTACCATTTTTGGGGGATATAACAGACTCCACTATGATGCTGATAAAATAGAAAGAGAAGAATTTTTCCATTTTGACAATAATGAGATTTCACGTTCGTATTCAAGTTATGAGGGGGTAAATAAGCAAAATCAAGAATATGTGCAGTTGAACATTCTTACGAAAAAGAAAAAGTACATGTTGTCAGAGAAACTTTCGCTTGTCAGAAAGGAATGTCCGATAGACCAGACCGATGGTGTTCTTTTTGTGAATAAGGCACAAACAAGGACAGGTCAAAGCTCAACAAACATATCTTCCAGTCTGATGCCACGTCTTTCTCTTTATGGTAATTTCGACATCACGGATAAGCAATATGTAGAATTATCGTTAGCTGGCACTTATAGCCGAAATAAATATTCGAATATGTATCAAGATGATGAATTGAATACAAGTACAAAGACGACGGAGGATTATTATAGTGCAAACTTTTATGGGAAATATGGTATCATATTCCCACACAAAAATAGTTTATCTTTTCATCTAGGCTCTGTCTATATGAATACGATGTCGCAATATGTGGGAACCTATGAATCTTGGCAACATCAGTGGTCTTCGCAAAACTATGTCTTCGTAGAGTATGTACAGCAGTTTAACAAATGGAGATTGCGATTAAAGCCTGGAGCATCAGCTCTTTATTATCATACAAAAGATGCAGATGCAGTGAGCCATTATATTCCACAGTTGCAATCAACAATATTTTGGCAGCCAACAAAGAATCAGCAGGTAGCTTTAGATGTATTGTATTCCAATTCTTATCCTACCAGCAGCTCTCTTAATACTGCAGAACAAATAATAGATAATCTGCGCATTAAAAGGGGAAATGAAAATCTGAGACCTATGGATTTCTTCCAGGGAGCAGTTAACTATAATGTTCAAATCGGTTCAAGAATAAATATAGCATCTGTTAGCAATTTCTCATATCAGTACCATCAGTATGTAGAAAAATATTTTGAGGAGAATGGTAAACTCATAAATACCATTGATGATCATAATTATAGTAGAAGTATGGTAGAATTGCTCTCTCTGTCATGGAAAGCTACAGATAATCTTCGTTTGAAAATCGATGGAGTTTATAACCATACAGATGTTTGGGGTAAGTTTCGTACCAGTTTCAATTCCTGGCGAGCATATATGAATGCAAACTATTACTGTAAAGATTTTGCGTTCCGTCTTTGGGCAAATACGAAAGGAAAGGAAATGATGCTCCCTATGATAGCTGTGGAAAAGATACCGGTTAATTATGGAGGTTCTGTGAATTGGAATCATAAAGAGTGGAGCATTGAATTGGGTACAGTTTCTCCCTTCCATAAAAACAATGAGTTTATAGAAACGCTGAATGTTCCTGTTTACAATTCCCAAGAACATATCATTTCATCAACAAACAGGAAGTTTTACATCCAAGCGGCCTACACCTTCAACTTCGGCAAGAAGACCCAGAAGGATTGGAAGAATATTGATATGAATGTGAATAGTGCAATTTTGAAAGCAAAGTAAAATATGAATGAATATTGCAACATTGAAATTCAAAAGTTAGCCTCATCTGCAGCATCCGGTAGATATTTGTTAGGTTACAACGGTAAGTTTTTCGAAGCAAACAGCTATGTCGTTGAACTAATAAATTGTCTGCAAGAGTATGCTGACGAGGATGTTGCCATCTCAAAGTATATTGAGAAGCGACAAGGTAAATATACAAAGAAACAAGTGAAAGGGTTTATTGAGAAATATTTATATCCCTTGGTCAATACTGATGTTCCCCAAAAGAGAAAACAATTCCTTTATGAGAAGGAATTGTTTTCGGCTTCGCTCGTAGATAAAATTACTCCATATTTGGTGGGATTGTTTAATAAATGGCTGGTGTGTGGCATCTTAATCTTTGCAGTTATTGTAGATGTATCATATCTTAGCCAGACATCCAATTTGTTGGATTTCAACAAGCACATAGATGCATATAGTATTATAGGCATCGTCATGTTTATGCTAGGTTCTTCTTTGTTTCATGAGCTGGGGCATGCTACTGCTTGCAGACATTTTGGAATCCAGCATAAAGGCATTGGTTTTGGATTATATCTGAATTTTCCTGTTTTTTATACCGATGTAACTGAAATATGGAAATTGAATCGTCAACAAAGAAATGTCGTCAATCTGGCTGGGGTTTATTTCCAAAGCTATTGCCTGATTGGACTCATCACCATTTATATGATAACCCCGTCGGACCTTATAAGATATCTCATTCTAAGTATGAACTTTGGCTTTTTAATGGTGTTAAACCCATTCTTTAAGTTTGATGGGTATTGGATAGCTTCTGATATCTTGGGTGTTCCGAACCTAAGAAGAAGAGCGCAAGAGCTGTATGGCTATATATATCATCGCCTGCGAGGGACTATGGGTAGAAAACCTTATCTGCTAGAATTGAAACCATGCGCAAAATATACATTTATGGTGTATTCCATCTTAGTAAACCTATTCATGGGCTACTATTTTGTGTATATTATACCTTCCTTTGTATATCACTTCGTAATGTCGTTTCCGTCTGAAATAGAAAAAATCGTCATATTGTTATCCAATAACATGGCACCACCATTCTCTCTCTTGCGGAACATTTGTATGCAGCTATTGTTCCTTATACTTATACTCGTTATGATTTATAGAATTGTTAGTCCTCTTTTCTCAAAATGCAAGAAATGATAAAACAAAAAATAGATAACTACATCATTCCCATTACTCTTATGTTTGTAATGGGAATGATGCTTTTTCGGGTAAACGATCCTCTCTGTTTGAAAACCATATTTCTCCTGATGCTTACATTTGCAGTGAAGCCATTCGGTACATATAGATGGACGTTGATAGACTGGAGTATTTTGATAATTTGGGGATATGACATTATCAGCTGTTGTGTATCTATAAATAAATATCCCTCAATATGTTTTCTACAATTATCAACAAACTGTTTCCTTGCCTATCACCTGGTAAGATATTCTTTTGCAAATACCAAAGAGAGAAATCTTCAGAAAGGATTCCTTGGGTTAAGTTGCGTAGCTGTTATTCTGTCATTTTTTACGTTTTTCTTTTTCTATAAGAATGCTCATAGAGCAGGCTTTGTCGATTTATACCCTGTTAGATTTTTATATAAGCCTCTCGGGTTTGATACAAATAGCTGGAATACCATTCTTTTATGCCTTTTGGGTATTATCGGATGCCAACGCAAGTCTAAAGTTGGAAATGTTCTTGTATGGGGTATAGTTACATTGTTGCTTCTCTCCTTCTCTAGAAGTATATATATATCATTGGCAGCACTGGTCTTTGTTCTTTTTGTGGATCTATTGGGGGCGGAAGAGAAATCGCATCATATTAGACTTCTTCTTATATTTGCATTCTCTCTTTGTGCTGTAGTGGCTTTTTTCAATAAAGAGGTGAAAACGACGGTTAGTATGCATTCAACTGTTTCACAGCAGAAGAGTTCTCAAAGTCGTATTCATGCAACTGTTGCTGCAGTTCATACCTGCGAAGAGCACCCTGTTTTTGGGGTTGGTAATGGAAATTATACATTGGCAACAGATGCTAGATTAAATCAGAATACAAACGTGCCATTTACTCCATTCGCTCCAAACTGGCTTATGAAACTCTTGGTAGAAAGAGGAGTTGTTGGTACATTGCCTTTCCTGATTTTGGGAGGTGGTATTGTTTTCTTTCTTTTTTCTCGCAAGAACAGGCAATGCTGGAAATTCGTTGGTTTTGTTCTTACAACGATATTATTAAAGGAAATGTTTCAATGTACTCTATTTGAAAACTCAATATCCTTAGCGTTGCTTTACGTATTGTTGGCAATATATATGCCAAGAGACAGCACAAATACGCATGAAAAGAACAGTTATGACTGGTACATTCTGTCTTCTGTATGTTGTAGTGCTATGTTGTGCTTCGCTTATATGAAGTTTTGGATGCCTATTTCGAAAACCTCAACAGCCCAGCTCATCAATAAAAGTATCTGCTCTATCAATTCCTACACCAAAAAGAAGGATGATAGACTATGGAAGGAAGCTGAAAGCAATCTGTTGCTTGCCAAAAAACTGCAACCACAGGATGTTCAAATTGATTTTATGCTGTTTGAATTATATTGTGCTAATGGTTCTCGGCAAAAAGCACTATCCTATATTCGTAAATTAGTAGAAGCATATCCCAATAATGCATTGTTTCAATACAAATATTATGCATATCTAGAAAAGTTGGGGTGGCACACAGATGCATTTAAACATCTAAAGATAGCTTTGAGAATATATCCCAAACTAATCACATTGGAAAATATTGAAAAGTTAAGAAACAGGCATCGTTGCTTTTTCTCATCTAAAAATCTTGTGATGGATACTCCGATATCCAGTGAGCAGGATTATGCTCGCCTTGGAGTTCTTTCTTTTTATCTTCATGATAACAAAACTGCAAAGGAATATTGTATGCGAATCACCCATTCCATGCCTAATCTTTTTATGCCGTGGTTAGTTTTATATCATATATACCTGCAAGAACATAATATGGTTGTAGCTGAAAAATATAAAAGAAAGTTTTTGTTTCTTTCGTGTGGAGTAATTGAGCAAAACTTACTACAAGATGAAAGCAGATTTGCAATACCACATTGTAAAGAGCATTTTTTATATAATAGCTATCAGGCAAAGTTTAAGCTATGGTATGGTGGAGAAATGGGTGGTTGCTAATGAACGTAAGCTATCGGCCAAAAGTTTCGTGCCTCACAATACGGGGTTAGCCGATGGCTTACGTTGTATTTATGTCTTATTCATCATCCTTGTTGTCTGCCACAACCTGCGGACCTCTTACCTTGTCCTTCAGACTCAGACCCTTCTTGATTTCGATGTTCACACCATCGCTTAAGCCGGTGGTTACCTGCTTGCGGTTGTAGGTCTTCTTCTCGCCGCTGCCCTTTACGATATAAACAAAGGTGCTGTCGCCGCTGAACT
>ERZ1031651.5-NODE-5-length-40753-cov-17.720576_pt1 | contig 40753 bp, 35 predicted proteins | sample MGYA00516703_ERZ1031651 | MGnify/ENA primary metagenome ERZ1031651 (study PRJEB33719, sample SAMN04261213) | wastewater metagenome | biome: rural village; feature: human; material: feces | host: Homo sapiens | place: El Salvador | collected 2013-01-07 ... | reverse complement strand
CCTTTCTAGTTTATAAAGTAAAAAAGTGTCTACTGAAATCAGGAAAAGTCAAAGTGGTTCGTTGGTTGCATTGCCCTGTCTTAGGGAAGAGTTGCCGCGTAAACGGATTTTAGGAGCAGAGCCCAAATCTCCTGTGTTGGTAACGACAAGACCAGGCACAGCACCCTGCAAAGCCAAAGCCATATCTATCATAGGCTTTGCCGCTACACGCTTCATGTCAACGTTTTCTACTACGCCCGACTTGGAACGTAAGTCTATGGCATTGATATTGCTTCGCGCTATGACTACGACCTCACCTACTGAGGTAGAAGATGGTTCGAGCATCGGACTGATGGTTGACTGTCCTTTGTAAACTATACGCTTGGCCTTAAAGCCAAGTATCGTGAATTTTATACTTACCCCAGGTTTGATAGGCTGACTGAAAGCATAGCGACCTTCATCATCCGTTACGGTTACGAGCTGGGTACCTTCTACTTTTACAGTTACACCTGCAAGCGGGTTCTTATTCTGGTCGTAAACGTAGCCTATTAAACTTTGGCTTTGAGGTAAGGTCATATTATTGAATACCTTTGAATGATTCACTGGAGTTGCCATAAAATTAGCTGGCGCAGTACTGAGCGCTATGGTAGCCAATCTTATAGTAATACTTCTATGAATACTACTCGTCTTCTGTTTTCTCTCTCTCTGTCTTTTCATGAAACTTTGTTTTGTAGTGATACGGGTGTTTCTTTTTATGAAGGCAAAGATACAATATTTTTATATTAAACATTTCTTTTTTGTACTTTTTTTTAGGTGGAAATGCTTAAAATACCTAGTTTTTAGTAGCAAAATGTTTTTTTTCCCGTCTTTTTGTCTGTTGATTTGGATAATAGTGGTATTGTTGTTGTGTCAGATTATTGTTTTTTTAGCTTTATGAAAACGTAAGTATTCTTGTTAGAATAGGTTAATTGTAAAAAGCAAAAAAGGCAATCCCAGAAATCTATGGGACTGCCGGAAATATGCTTTGAAAATTAGAAGTTTACGCCAAAACTGAGCAAGACGGCTCTGTTGCGTGCCTTGTCAAATGTATCGTGGCAGATGTTGACAAGACCGATGTCGTAGGTGAGGTCAGCATAGAACATATCGTAGCCGATGCCGCAACCGATGCGCAGACCGCCATCTAGGCGGCGGAAGTTGTCGCTGTGGAAAGAACTCTGGGCCTCTCGCTCGGCAAAGTTCTTGATCTTGCCACCTACACCCACAGCGAAGTAACCGCCGAATTGTGGCTGGATGGAGAAGTGGTCATCTACATCATACTTGTATTTCAACACCGCAGGAATCTGCAGGTAGTTGAGGTCGTAGGTCATCTTCTTGCCGGAAACCAGATCCTTCTTGCCACCTTTTTCTATATAGGAGAGACCCGTCTCCAGATATAGAGGCGCAGTATCCGTGAGCGGAATGCCGGCAACAACGCCTACGTTGAGACCCGTCTGCCAGTCACCACCATCCAGACGGGGATCATCCGAATTCACGTAGGTGAATGCCGGACCGATGCGGAAACCGAAGTATGGAGCACCGTAACTGTGGTTGTATCTGTAGTCGAGATGTCCCGTCCTCTTGTTGTAATATCTACTATTCTTATAGTTCTGAGCCGTTGATGGAATCACTGCCAGGAGTATTGCCATCATGATAAATGCGATTCTTTTCATATTGATGTGATTTTAAATATTATCTGGTGCAAAGGTATGGATTTTCGGTCATCTTGCAGCGTGAGAATCCCTATAATGATAGGGGGAAAACCCTATTGCGTCTTTTCTTCGATAAAAAAAGTAAAAAGTTTCTTCTATTATTTTGTAGTGTCTTCATTTCTCATTATCTTTGCACCAAATTATAAACGTTTATAGAAAAAGATGAAATTATTGAAGAAGTATCTACTGGATATTCTGGTAGTGATTGTTTTTGCAGTGATCTCTTTCGTGTACTTCATGCCTGCCGACATGGACGGACGAATTTTGTTCCAACACGACTCGGCGGCGAGCAAGGGATTGGGACATGAGAAAGAGCTTTTCCAACAGCAGACTGGCGAGACAACCCGTTGGACCAACTCTGTGTTTGGTGGTATGCCAACCTATCAGATGTCACCTTCGTACGGCAGTACCCAGGTGCTCAATCAGGTAACGAAGGCTTATCATCTGTGGTTACCTGATTATGTGTGGTATGTGTTTGTCTATCTCCTGGGCTTTTATATCATGCTCCGTGCCTTCGATTTCCGACAATCGCTGGCGGCACTGGGTTCCATCATCTGGGCATTCTCATCCTACTTCTTTATTATCATTGCAGCAGGTCATATCTGGAAGGTATGGGCTTTGGCCTATCTGCCTCCTATGATTGCGGGTGTGGTACTGGCTTATCGGGGTAAGTATCTGAAAGGTCTGCTCCTCACCGCCGTCTTCTCGGCTTTCGAGGTGAATGCCAACCACGTGCAGATGACCTATTATTATCTCTTCATCATCTTCTTCATGGTGATTGCCTTCCTGGTAGATGCCATCAAGAAGGGTGAACTCGCCCGCTTCGGTAAGGCTACTGCCGTATGTGCCGTGGGTGCCCTCATAGGTATCTCGCTCAACCTTTCCAACCTGTATCATACCTGGCAGTATGGTCAGGAAACCATGCGTGGAAAGAGCGAACTGGTGAAGAAGAATGCTGCCAATCAGACCAGCAGTGGTTTGGATAGAGACTATATCACCCAGTGGAGCTATGGTATTGATGAAACCTGGACGCTCTTGATTCCTGATGCCAAGGGTGGTGCTTCCGTACCTCTCGCCCAGAATACGCAGGCGATGGAGAAGGCGGATCCTAACTTCGTGCAGATTTATCAGCAGCTCGGACAGTACTGGGGCAACCAGCCTGGTACGAGCGGTCCTGTATATGTAGGAGCATTCGTATGTATGCTCTTCATTCTCGGTTTGTTTATTGTCAAGGGTCCGATGAAGTGGGCATTGCTGGCTGCCACCATCCTGAGCATCCTGCTCTCATGGGGTAGAAACTTCATGCCGTTCACCGATTTCTTCCTTGATTACATTCCGATGTATGCCAAGTTCCGAACGGTGGCTTCTATCCTCGTGATAGCCGAGTTCACCATTCCGTTGCTTGCCATGATGGCTTTGAAGAAGATCATCGATGAGCCGGAGATACTCACCAGCAAGATCAAGCTGGTATATGCCAGCTTTGGTCTGACGGCAGGCTTCTGTCTGCTCTTTGCCCTGATGCCGGGTGTCTTCTTCTCTGATTTCATTTCCGTTCAGGAAACTCAGGCGTTGCAGCAGTTGCCGGCAGAATACCAGGGTCCGCTCATGAGCAATCTCATCGAGATTCGCAAGAGTATCTTTACTTCTGATTGCTGGCGCTCGTTCTGGGTCATCGTCATCGGCTCAGCCTTCCTGCTGCTTTACAAGATGAAAAAGTTGGGTGCTGAGTATATGATTGCCGGCATCGCCGTACTCTGTCTCGTAGATATGTGGATGGTGAACAAGCGTTATCTCTACGATGATATGTTCGTAGATAAGAACGTGCGCGATACTCCTCAGCAGATGACGGAGACCGATAAGATTATCTGCCGCGACAAGGCGCTCGATTACCGTGTGCTCAATCTCGCTTCCAATACCTTCAATGAGAACGAGACCTCTTATTACCACAAGAGCATCGGCGGTTATCATCCTGCCAAGCTCCGTCGCTATCAGGAGATGATTGATGCACATATCGCTCCTGAGATGCAGAAGACGATGAAGGCTGTGGCTGAGGCAGGTGGGGATATGACCAAGGTAAATGGCGACAGCATCTTCCCTGTATTGAACATGCTCAATACCAAATACTTCATCCTGCCTTTGCAGGGCGGTCAGACGGTTCCTGTACAGAATCCATACGCCTATGGCAATGCCTGGTTCGTGGATGAGGTGCAGTATGTCAACAATGCCAACGAGGAAATCGATGGCGTGGGCAAGGTCAACCTCCGTCATGTGGCGGTGGCTGATGCCAAGTTCAAGGAGCAGTTGGCTCAGAGTGTGAAGCAGGATGATACTTCGGTGGTGAAGATGATCCAGTATAAGCCAAACAACCTCACCTACGAGGTGAAGTCGAGCAAGGGAGGCGTCATCGTCTTCTCTGAAATTTACTATCCTGGATGGACCGCTACCGTAGATGGTCAGCCTGTAGAACTGGGACGTGTGGATTATATCCTCCGTGCCATCAACGTGAAACCGGGCAACCATAAGGTGGTACTCGATTTCCATCCTCAGTCGCTCAAGAATACGGAGATGGTAGCTTATATCGGCTATGGTGTTCTGGTACTCCTTATTATAATAGGTATAGGAGTGGAAATCAAAAAGCGCAAGAAGACAGATGCTGTTTCGAACAGAAATTGATATTCCGAAGGCCGACTTCGAGATACAGCCGGCAGAGCAGATGCTCTTCGTGGGCAGTTGCTTTGCCGACAATCTGGGTCGCCGATTCGTGGAGAATCGCTTCCGTGCTACGGTGAATCCCTTCGGTGTGATGTATAATCCGGCAAGCATTCTCCATACGGTAGAGAAATGCGCCGAGGTGCATCCTCGTGTGGCAGTCTTTACGCTGGGTACGAATCACGTGTATATTCTGAAGGAAACGGGCGAGATTGTGGATAACTGCCAGAAGCGCCCCCAGCGCCTTTTCGAGGAAAGGGAACTGAGTGTAGAGGAATGTGCTGCGTATCTGCAAAAGGCGATTGATTTGCTGAAGCAACGAGGTTTGAAGGATGAAACATCGGAAGATGAAACTTTCGATACCAGCTTGAAGGTAATCATAACCGTAAGCCCCATCCGTTATGCCAAATACGGCTATCACGGAAGTCAGCTTTCGAAGGCAACGCTTCAGTTGGCTGCAGACCGCTTGGTGAAGGCGAACCCTGGTGTGGTGAGCTATTTCCCTGCTTACGAAATCATGAACGATGAACTTCGCGATTACCGTTTCTACAAGGAAGATATGCTCCACCCGAGCAATCAGGCAGTAGAATATATCTGGGAGAAATTCCGGGAAACCTATTTCGGCAAGGCTGCCGAGCAGTTCCTGGAAGACTGGCGTCCCATCCGGGAAGCCCTCGGACACAAGCCCTTCAACCCCGATAGCGAGGAACATCAGAAGTTCGTCGCCAGAACGGAAGAAAGGAAAAGATGGTTCGAGAAAAAGTATGGGTTAGTGGCGGGCTGAAAGCCCAAAAGCATAATATAGAACATTTAAAGTATTAAGACAATGACATATACTATTGAAAAGGTAACCACACTGATAGGTGCGCGTCGCTATGGAGACAATGATACCAACATCGGTTTTATCCTGACCGATAGTCGTTCACTTTGTTTCCCAGAGGAAACTCTGTTTTTTGCACTCAAGTCTGAGCGCAATGATGGTCATAATTACATCCCTGAACTGTATCGCAGAGGTGTGAAAAACTTTGTGGTAACTGATGTCCCGAAGGGCTATGCTTCTGATTATCCGGAGGCTAACTTCCTGAAGGTGGTCAATACGCTGGAGGCTCTTCAGCGTCTGGCTGAGCGCCATCGTGATGAATTCAATATCCCTATCGTGGGTATTACGGGTTCCAACGGCAAGACGATGGTCAAGGAGTGGCTCTATCAGCTGCTCTCGCCAAGCATGTTCGTTACCCGCAGCCCTCGCAGTTACAATTCTCAGATAGGTGTGCCTTTGTCTGTCTGGCTGATGAATGAGCAGACTCAGGTAGGTGTCTTCGAGGCGGGTATCAGTCAGCCTGGCGAGATGCTTGCCCTCCGTGACATCATCCAGCCTACCATCGCCGTTCTTACTAATCTGGGTTCTGCCCATCAGGAGAACTTCTCTTCCCTGGAGGAGAAGTGCCGTGAGAAGCTCATCCTCTTCCATGATGCTGAAACCGTGGTTTATGATGGCGATGATGAGGTGATTACCAAGGTGGTGGCTGAATATCCTGATTATAAAGGCGAGAAACTCTTCTGGTCGCTCAAGAACCCTGAGGCTCCTTTCTATGTCAGGAAGATTGAGAAGCAGCAGAGCGTGAGCGTCATCACCTATATATATAAAGGTGTAGAGGATAGCTTCTCCATTCCTTTCATCGATGATGCTTCCATCCAGAACTCCATCGTCTGTGCTGCAGTCGCTTCCAAGCTCGGACTCTCTGCCGAGGACATCGACAAGCGTATGGCACAGCTCGAACCGGTTGCGATGCGACTGGAGGTAAAGATGGGGCAGCATGGCTGTACACTCATCAACGACAGTTACAACAGCGATATCAACTCACTCGACATCGCTCTCGACTTCATGAACCGCCGTCCTGATCATCGTGGCCGTCGCCATACTTTGATCTTGAGTGATATCTATCAGAGTGGTCAGACTCCTGAGGCTCTATATAGAGAGGTGAGCGATCTCGCCCGCAAGCGTGGCGTTGTGAAGTTCATCGGTATCGGTCCGGAACTCTGCAAGCAGCATGATACGATTCAGATTTCAGAAAAGTTCTTCTTCCCGAATGTGGAGGAGTTTATCAATAGCGAGGTCTTTGCTTCCCTCCGTGATGAGGTCATCCTCTTGAAGGGTGCCCGCCAGTTTGGTTTCGATCAGCTTACCGAACTGCTGGTGCAGAAGGTGCATGAAACCACCCTCGAGGTCAACCTGAATGCGGTGGTTGCCAACCTCAACTACTACCGTGCCTTCATGAAGCCGGAAACCAAACTGGTCTGTATGATCAAGGCAGATGGCTATGGTGCCGGAGCGGTAGAGATTGCCAAGACCCTGCAGGATCATCGTGTAGATTATCTGGCTGTGGCTGTTGCCGATGAGGGTGTCACCCTTCGCAAGAACGGTATCACCAGCAACATCATGATCATGAACCCGGAAATGACTGCCTTCAAGACCATGTTCGATTACGACCTGGAGCCTGAGGTGTATTCTTTCCGATTGCTCGATGCGCTCATCAAGGCTGCAGAGAAGGAGGGTGTCACCGGATTCCCTGTTCACATCAAACTCGATACCGGTATGCATCGCATGGGCTTCGATCCTGAAAACGATATGGAGGAGCTTATCGGTAAACTGAAGCATCAGAATGCCATCATCCCTCGTTCTGTCTTCTCTCACTTTGTGGGAAGCGATGACGATAGTTTTGATGATTTCTCTGCCCATCAGTTTGAGCTCTTTGATAAGGGAAGCCGACAGTTGCAGGCTGCCTTCGACCATAAGATCCTGCGCCATATTTGCAATTCGGCAGGTATCGAGCACTTCCCGGAGCGCCAGTTGGATATGTGCCGCCTGGGTCTCGGACTCTATGGCATCAACTCCCGCAACAACAAGACCATCAACTGTGTGAGCACCCTGAAGACTACCATTCTCCAGATGCACAACGTAAAGGCGGGCGATAGTGTGGGCTACAGTCGCAAGACCATCCTCGATAAGGACAGTGTCATTGCTGCTATTCCTATCGGATATGCCGATGGCTTGAATCGTCGTCTCGGCAATCGCCATGCCTACTGTCTGGTCAATGGTCAGAAGGCTGATTATGTAGGCAACATCTGTATGGATGTGGCGATGATCGATGTCACCGGCATCAACTGCAAGGAAGGTGATAGCGTGGAAATCTTCGGTGAGCATCTTCCTGTTCAGGTGTTGAGTGATATTCTGGAGACAATTCCTTACGAAGTGCTGACCACCATCAGCAACCGAGTGAAGAGAGTTTATTACCAGGATTAAGCGTGAAAAGAAGCGTTGCTGGCGATAATAAATCGTGCAAAAACATATAAAAATCGATAAATCCCATCCGAAAAGCTCGGATGGGATTCTTTTTTACGTAAATTTTTCCATTAAAACGTATTGAATATGAATAAAAAAGTGTATCTTTGCAACCAACAAATCATCTAAAAACAAGCAAGGGTGCACTTTTATGTGTATTTCTTTAACTATTTAACAATTCAAAAGTAATAATGGAACAAGTATTTAGCTATATCATTAGTCTGGGTGCGAGCGTGATGATGCCTATCATCTTCACGGTCATCGGACTGTGTATTGGCATGAAATTCGGAAAGGCTTTGAAGTCGGGACTCTTCGTAGGTGTGGGTTTCGTGGGACTGGGTGTGGTGACAGCTTTGCTGACTACCAACTTCAATGATCCGTTGAAGGCTATCTCCGACATCTATCACCTGCAGTTGAATGTGTTTGATATGGGATGGCCTGCAGCTGCTGCCGTAGCTTATAATACTGCGGTGGGTGCCTTGATTATCCCAATCTGCTTGGGTGTCAACTTCCTGATGTTGATTACCAAGACCACCCGTACGGTAAACATCGACCTCTGGAACTACTGGCATTTCGCATTCATCGGTGCCGTAGCTTACTTCGTGATGGGCGAGAGCTTGCTTTGGGGATACTTCGCAGCCATCGTCTGCTATATGATTACATTGGTATGTGCAGACCTGACCGCTGATAAGTTCCAGAAGTACTACGACTTGGATGGAATCTCTATTCCGCAGCCATTCTGCCAGAGTTTCATGCCATTCGCCATCGTCTTCAACAAGCTCCTGGATAGGATTCCTGGTTTCTCTAAGCTCGATGTCGATGCAGAGGGATTGAAGAAGAAGTTTGGCGTGCTCGGCGAACCATTGGTTCTCGGTGTCATCGTAGGTGCCCTGATCGGTTGGGCGGCTCAGTTGGATATCAAGAAGATTCTCTTCCTGGGTGTAACCATGGGAGCTGTGATGGAGTTGATTCCTCGTATCACCTCTCTCTTTATCGATGGTTTGAAGCCTATCTCTGAGAAGACACAGGAGTTGGTCAAGACCAAGTTCAACGGCAAGAAAGTACACATCGGTATGAGTCCTGCCTTAGTTATCGGTCATCCTACTACCTTGGTGGTATCAGTTATCTTGATTCCGGTTATCCTGGCAATCGCAGTCTTCCTGCCTGGCAACCAGTTCTTGCCATTGGCATCATTGGCTGGTATGTTCTATCTCTTCCCATTGATTCTGCCATTCACCAAGGGTAATGTGGTCAAGACGCTCATCATCGGTCTGATTGCCCTCATCATCGGACTCTATTTCGTAACCGATATGGCTCCCGACTTTACGATGGCAGCCAACCAGGTATATGCAGCCACAGGCGATAACGCCGCTCATATCCCTGACGGATTCTCAGGCGGAGCGCTCGATTTTGCCTCTTCTCTCTTCGGATGGGTTATCTATCGTGGCGTCAAGCTTTCATACGTTGGTATGGGGGTGCTCACCATCCTCACCATCGCCCTGCTGGCTCTCAACCGCCAGCGCATCGTTAAGGAAGAAAAGACAGCAAAAAATGTAAAAATATAAAACAAAATGTCTATGAAGAAATTAACATTAATATTAGCAGCAATGGTATTAACAGCAAGTCAGGCTTTTGGCCAGTGTGGTAAGTGTAGATACGAAGTGAAGGCAGAAAATGCCTACACTAACTATAACGTTCGTTATGCGAGCAATCCGATGGATGCCAAACATTATACAACAGACCGTCTCCGCAGCGAGTTCGCTATCGAGAAGGTGTTCGCTCCAGGCGAGGTAAACTGGACCTACACCATGTTCGACCGTTTCCTCATCGGTGGTGCAGAGCCAACAACCGCTCCTTTGAAGCTCACTTCTATCGCTCCGCTTTATACCGATAAGCCAAACGATCAGAAGAATCTGCTCGACAACCGTGAGTTGGGTATCATCAATATCGGTGGCGAGGGAACAGTTACCGTAGATGGCAAGAAATATACACTTGCTTTCCAGGAGGCTCTCTATGTAGGTCGTGGTGCCAAGAGCATCGAGGTAAGCAGCAAGGATGCTGCCAAGCCAGCTAAGTTCTATATGAACAGTGCCTGCGCTCATCAGACCTATCCTACCAAGAAGGTAACCCTGAAGGATGCCAACAACATCAAGGCGGGTAGCCTGAAGGAGAGCAACGACCGTGTAATCCACCAGTTGATCATCGATGGCGTGGCTGGTGTCCGTACCTGCCAGCTGCAGATGGGTGTTACCGAGTTGAAGGAGGGTTCTGTTTGGAACACCATGCCAGCTCATACTCACCTCCGCCGTATGGAGACTTACCTCTATTATAATGTACCAGAGGGTCAGAAGATTCTCCATATCATGGGTGAACCACAGGAGACACGTCCTATCTGGTTGAACAATGAGCAGGCTGTCATTGCACCTGAATGGTCTATCCACTGCGCTGCAGGTACCAGCAACTATACCTTTATCTGGGGTATGGCTGGTGAGAACCTCATCTACAATGATATGCAGGTAGTGAAGATCCCTACATTAGAATAACAAAACGCTTAAAAACTAAGACAAATGGTTCTTTCCTCATCAACAAGGGTTCCGGTATGCTCTTCACCTACGCCGAGGGTCAGGGTTCTGCCTTCACCTTCATGGGTTTCGATGGCAAGCCAGGTGCTTACATGATTGTATTCTGCATCTGTAGTGTGGCTTACCTCGTAGGCTGGTGTATCATGAAGGCATTGGTGCCTAAGTACAAGCCTATCGTCGTAGAGTAATGAATCATTCAGAAAATAAATAATTGAGCGCATCAGCTGGTTAAGCTGGTGCGTTTTTTTGTGCTCCATCCCCTTTTATGCCCCCTAAAATACGCAAGAATAAATAAATTGGTTTAAAATATTTGCACGTATAATTTTTTTTTGTAACTTTGCACAAAACTTAGTATATTACTTAAACTTAAAAAAATAATGAAGAAAGCAGTTGTGGTTATAGCTTTACTCAGCCAGGCTCTGGGCTTGACTTATGCCGACGATCAGACCGGGACAAGGGGTATCGGACAGTATCCGGGACGCCCGTCTCAATTTACGGCTCCTCAAATGGTGAAGGATGATACCTATAGGAACATCGCCTTGAACCGTATGGTATATACTTCTTCGAATGCCGATTTCAATCTTACAGGTCATCTGGTAACAGATGGTATCATCACCAGCAAGGCTCCTTCCTTCCTGAGTGTAAGAACGAATGAAGGCGAGTTGTCCAACCGTGACAAGGAGAAGATGATCGATGGCAACACGGTCACCAGTCAGTATATCAAGGGCGAGAAGGCTTTTGCTGAGTTCAATTGGGAAGCCATGAAGGTAAACCTCAGAAACCTGAAGTTTACTGGTGAATTGGCTTACTATCAGGACAAGGCTACTCAGGGGTATGTGATTCGTGTGATGGGTTCACACAATGGCAAGAAATGGGAGGTGCTGGGAGAAGAGAAAGGCACCGGACTTCCTGGCGAGGCTACCAGGCAGCAAGTAAGTTCCGACCCTAACAAGTTCCAGGATGTAGTGCGCCTGCCGCTCCGCAAGCTGAATGTTTCCATTCCTTTGAAGAAACCGGGCAATTACGAGCACGTCCGCATCGAATTTAACATGCCGGGTGCTGCGTGGTGGCGCGTCAAACTCATCGATAATACTACTTCATGGCGTCCATCCATGCACTTCTCCAGTGTATGGAAGTCTGAATTGGCAAAGAATGATCAGTGGCTCTATGTAGATCTAGGTACTGTGGCTGATTTCGATCAGGTGAATCTCTTCTGGGTCAACAAGGCTCGCCAGGGCAAGATTCAGGTTTCCAGTGATGCCAGAAACTGGAGTGATATTGCTACCCTGGGTCAGCAGAAACAGAAGGGCTTGACCGAGAAGGTGGCTTGCAAGGGGCATGGCAGATATGTGAGATTGCTGCTTACCCAGCCGGATGCTTCCGGTCGCTATGCCTTGTCTGAGATGCAGGTGATGGGTAAGGGTGGCTTGCGTGCCGAGGCAGCCAACACATTGGCTTCTAAGAATGGCAAGCAGATGCTCAACCAGTGGCAGCTGCGCCGTGAGGGAAGTGATGCCTGGATTCAGGCTACCGTTCCTGGTACCGTGCTTACCAGCTATATGAATATCGGTGCGGTGCCTGATAACCGCTACGATGATAATATGCGACAGATTTCCGAGTCGTTCTTCAACTCTGATTTCTGGTATCGTACTACCATCAACCATCAGCCATCTGCCAACAAGAACCAGCATACCTATCTTAACTTCGATGGTATCAACTGGAAGGCGGATATCCTCCTGAATGGTGAGAAGATTGGCAGAATCGATGGTGCCTTTATTCGCTCTCGCATCGACGTGACCAAGAAGTTGAAGCCGGGTGTCAACAAGCTCGAGGTGCATGTCATCAAGAATGCCCACTTCGGCGTAGTGAAGCAGAAAAATCTCCAGAATACCGACCTCAATGGTGGTGAGTTGGGGGCTGATAACCCAACCTTCCACGCATCTATCGGCTGGGACTGGATTACCAATACCCCAGGTCGTGAAATCGGTATCTGGAATGATGTCTATCTCACCCACGATAACGGTGTGAGTGTTTCCGATCCGCTGGTAACATCTACTTTGAATCTGCCGGATACTTTGGCAACCATGACTCCATCTGTCTTCCTGAAGAATGCAGATGCCGTGGCTAAGACCGTGAAGCTTTCCGGTTTTATCGGTAAGATCCAGTTCGAGCAGGAAGTTAGCCTGCAGCCAAACGAGAAGCGTGAGGTGGCTTTCGCTCCAGCTGATTATCCTCAGCTCAAGAACCAGCGCATGAATCTCTGGTGGCCTAACGGCTACGGTTCACCTTATTTATATGATGCCGGTTTCAAGGTATCTGACAAGGCTTCAGGCGAGGTAATCTCTGAGGTCAACTATAAGGCGGGTATCCGCCAGATGAGCTATGCCGACCTGGATACCCAGACCAAGATCTACATTAATGGCAAGCGATTGAATCCACTGGGTGGTAACTGGGGATTCTCCGAGACCAACCTCAACTACCGTGGACGTGAATACGATGCTGCCGTTCGCTACCATAAGGAGATGAACTACAATATGATTCGCGACTGGGTGGGTCAGATTGGTGATGAGGAACTGTATGAGGCATGCGATAAGTATGGTATCATGATCTGGCAGGACTTCTGGTTGGCTAACCCATGGGACGGACCGGATCCTGATGACGACAAGATGTTCCTGGAGAACTCTGCCGATTACATCTCCCGCATCCGCAGCCATGCTTGTATCGGTATCTATTGCGGTAGAAACGAGGGCTTCCCTCCTGCATCCATCGACAAGGTGCTGAGAGAGCAGGTCAAGGATATCCATCCACAGTTGGGTTATATTCCTAGCTCAGCCGACCTGGGTGTCAGCGGTCATGGTCCTTACCAGATGAAGTCGCCGTCTTTCTACTTCGCTAACCAGAGCCATAAGCTGCATTCAGAGCGTGGTATGCCGAATGTGCCTACCTTTGAGTCTCTGAGCAGAATGATGGAACCGGAGCATCTGTGGCCACAGAGCGATGCTTGGGGACAGCATGATTATACATTGAAGGGCGCCCAGGGTGGTGAGTCTTTCAACAGCATCATGGAGAAGCGATATGGCAAGCCTCAGAGTGCTGAGCAGTTTACCAAGTGGGCACAGTGGCTCAACTATGATGGCTACCGTGCGATGTACGAGTCTTCTCAGCAGGACCGTCTTGGTTTGCTCATCTGGATGAGTCATGCCTGCTGGCCAAGTATGGTATGGTGTACCTATGATTATTACTTCGAGCCAACTGCAGCATACTTTGGTGTGAAGAAGGCTTGCGAACCATTGCATATCCAGTACAACCCGGTGAAGAAGGTTGCCGAGGTAGTTAACTTCGCCGGTGGTGCCAAGAATGGCTTGCTTGCCAAGGCTCAGGTCTTTGATATGTGCGGAAAGTTGATCAAGGAGGAGAGCAAGGAAGTGAATGTGGCAGAAGACCAGACTCTCGATGCCGTTAGCGTAAGCGAACCGGATGAGGAGGTTTACTACATCAAGTTGACTCTGGAGCAGAACAACCAGGTGGTTTCAGACAACTTCTATGTGATGGGTAAGGAAGAGGATAATCTCCAGGCACTCTCTAAGTTGCCAAAGGCAGATGTTGCTGTCAGCGGCAAGCGTTTCGTTCAGCAGGGCGAAGAGTGGGTTGGCGAGGTAGAGATCCGCAATACCGGCAATGTGCCAGCCCTCTTGATTCGTTTGAACCTGAAGGGTGGTGACGGTGAGCAGATTCTCCCTGTTATCTACAGCGACAACTACTTCAGTCTGATGCCGAATGAGTGCAAGAAGATTACGGTTTCTTATCGCAATGAGGATGGCAGAGGTCAGGCTCCATACGTGGAGGTTACCGGTTTCAATAAGTAAAATAAAAAAGCGCATCAGAATTCTGATGCGCTTTTTTATTTTACTTGAGGAATCCCTGCTGCTTGAGGGCATCGAGGAATCCGATGCTCATGGCTTCGCAATCCTTCTTGGTATATCGGATATCGGTGAAAACCTGGGCTAATGTTTCTACGTTGTTGATGCGTACAAACTCCTGGTTCTCTTCCAGTGCTTCCTTCTCGGCATAGAAGTCATCAATCTTTTCTGGGGTATAATCCTCGAAATGCTCGTTGTGGATGATGCTGCGCAATGGCAGACGGTCGCTCTGGGCAGGCTGCTCATCCGGCCATCCGATGGTAAGGGTAGCCACTGGCATTACCAGCTTCGGCAACTTCAGGGTGTCGATGATCATTTTCGGCATATACACCGTGGTGCCCAGGAAGCAGGTTCCCAGACCCGCCTCTTCTGCCAGATTGGTAAAGGTCTGCGTGAAGAGCAGGGCATCGGTAGCCGCATTCATAAACGAGAGAATGTTGTCGTATCCCGGGGTTCCCTTGCGGTTTTCTGCCCAGAGGGTGGTACGGCGGTAGTCGGCACAGATGGTGAGTACCACAGGAGCGCCTGTCACCATCGGCTGGTTGAAGTGGGCAGGTGCCAAAGCCTTCTTTCCCTTTTCGCTGCGGGTTACCACTACGCTGTAGAGCTGCAGGTTTCCCATGGTAGGAGTGCGCATCGCTTCTTCCAGCAATCTGTTCAAAAGTTCATCTGTTACCTCTCTGTCTGCATATTTGCGAATCGAGGTTCTTTTCTTGATTGATTCCATATCTTGTTTCTTTTTCTAATATCTTATGCAAAGATAATGAAAGTTTCCCAAAAAGAACACGGTTCTTTTACATTTTTTGCTTCATAATGAGCTTTTCGTGCGTTTTTTGATGAAATATCTGCTCAAACGTTTCATATTTTAGAAATATTGTTTTAATTTTGCAGCTAATTATTAAACGTTTAATATGGAATATACTGAAAATATGACTTTCGAAGAGGCGAGCCACGCCTTGATGAAAGATTTGAAGACCCGATTGGCTGAGCTGCACGGGCATTTCGATGCTCAGAATGTCGATTGGCATAAGCTCCATCTTCCATTGGCGAAACTTGTTTCTGAAGAAACACAGAAATCAATCGGCAGCCCGGAAGTGGTAGAGGTTCGACCTAAGGAATTGGAGTGCGATGTGGTAAGATACCAGAACAATAAGGAGAAATGGGTGGCTTTGGTCGGATTGCTCAATGGTCATCCCTATGAGATATTTACCGGTTTGCAGGATGAGGATGAAGGCATCATGCTCCCCAAGTCTGTCACCAAGGGCAAGATTATCAAGACGGTGCTCCCGGAAGGACAGAAGCGATATGATTTCCAGTTTGTCAACAAGCGTGGCTACAAGATTACCGTCGAAGGATTGAGCGAGAAGTTCAATCCCGAGTATTGGAACTATGCCAAGCTCATATCCGGCGTTCTGCGCTATCGTATGCCGGTTGCCCACGTCATCAAGCTGGTCAATCAGCTTCAGCTCACCTCCGAAACCCTCAACACCTGGCGGGTGGGCGTGGAAAGAGCCTTGAAGAAGTACCTTTATGAGGAAAATGGAATAGATAACTTGGAAAACGGAATAGATTATAAGGAGACTGAAGATGAAATTGATGAGCAGTAAGATATACCTCAGGAATGTGCGTTTCCACGCTTTCCATGGCGTATTGCCGCAGGAGGGAATCGTTGGCAACGATTATCTTGTCAACCTGGTGCTGGATTATGACTTCTCTTCTGCTATGCAGACTGATGAACTTCAGGGAACCCTCAATTATGCCGAAGTCTATCAGAAGGTAAGAGAGGAAATGGCGGTGTCCAGCAAGCTCCTGGAGCATGTGGCAGGCAGAATCGCCCATAGGCTCTTTTCCGATTTCCCGGAAATCCAGAAACTCCAACTCTCTATCACCAAGGTGAATCCACCGATGGGTGCCGATAGCGACGGCGCAGGGGTAGAGGTTGTATTAACAAATGATAAAACTTATAGTTAGAATTAGGTTTTCTGATAATAAAGTAGTAATTTTGCAAAATCATCAGAAAGTATGTGTAAGAAAGTAACACTGATATGGGCTTTGATGTGCATGTTTGTAATGACATCGTTAGCTGCCAATAAGCGATTCACGCTGGTTATCGACCCCGGTCATGGTGGACATGATGCCGGAGCACTCGGAGCCATATCCAAGGAAAAGAATATCAATCTTGCCGTTGCCTTGCGCTTCGGTAAGTATGTGGAGCAGAATCTCCCGGAGGTAAGAGTCATCTATACCCGCACGAAGGATGTCTTCATCCCGCTCAATGAGCGTGCGAATATCGCCAATCGTGCCAATGCCGATCTCTTTATCTCCGTGCATACCAATGCCTTGCCGGCAGGAAAGGTGGCTCGTGGCTTTGAGACCTATACCCTCGGTATGCACCGTGCCAAGGATAATCTCGATGTGGCGATGCGGGAAAACTCCGTCATCTCGATGGAGAAGGACTATCAGCAGAGATATCAGGGCTTCGATCCCCGCTCTTCTGAGAGCTATATCATCTTCGAGTTCATCCAGGGCAAGAACATGGAGCGCAGCGTAGATCTGGCACGAATGATTCAGCGAAGTGTCTGCGATGGTGCCAACCGTCCCGACAAGGGCGTGCATCAGGCGGGATTCCTGGTCTTGAGAGAGACTTCCATGCCGGGCTGCCTCATAGAGTTGGGATTCATCACCACTCCTGATGAAGAGCGCCTGCTCAACAATGACAGCAGAGTGGATGATATCGCCCGTGGCATCTACGAGGCTTTCGCAAAATACAAGAATAAGTACGACAGATCGGTTTCCGTTCCTTATCGTGCCAAGGATTCCGAAGAAGTGAATATCCCTAAGATTGTTCCAGATCAGGAACCGGCACCTAAGACTCGTGCCGTAACGAGGACAGAGGTAGCAGATGCACCGGTCTTCAAGCTTCAGATTTTCGTAGGTAGTAGAAACCTTCGCAAGGGCGATGCTCATTTCAAGGGCGAAACCGATTACGATAGTTTCCAGGAAGGCAATCTGGTGAAATACACCCTGGGTGCATCCACCAATTACAACGAAATCTATCGCCTGCGCAAGGAAAAGCTGGATAAGTTTCCGGAGGCTTTCATCATCGCCTTCAAGAATGGACAGAGATATGACGTGAACCAGGCTATCCGTGAGTTCAAGCAGAACCGCAGCCGGTAGCTCCACTTTTCGGGCAGCCTGTGATTCGCTCTATATAAATAGGTATAATAAAAAGAACAAAAATAGATAAATATGAAACTGACAAAGGAAATTAGAATAGCGTTGGTCGCTATTGTAGGTATCTTGGTGATGTATTTCGGAATCAACTTTCTGAAAGGCATCAACTTGTTCTCTACCAATAACACCTACTATATGACGTTTGATGACATCCAGGGGATGGGTGCTTCTACCCCTATCTATGCCGATGGCTACAAGGTGGGTACCGTGGATCAGCTGGATTTCGACTATTCAGGAAAGGGTCCCATCAAGGTCAAGGTGGATATCAACAAGGATCTGAGAATCCCTGCGGGTAGTACCGCAGAGATTGCTAAGGACATCATGGGCAATCTCCAGGTTAGTCTCCTGCTCGCCAACAATCCTCGTGAGCGTATCGAACCGGGCGGCATCATCCCGGGCACCGTGAATAACGGTATGATGGGCAAGGCTGCCGAAATGATTCCGGTTGTTGAGAAGATGCTGCCTAAGCTGGATTCCATCCTCACCAGTGTGAATGCACTCCTGGCTGATCCTGCCCTGGCTGCTTCCCTCCACAATGTGGAGACCATCACCAGCAACCTCACCGTTTCCACCCGTGAGCTGAATACCCTGATGGCTGGATTGAACAAGCAGGTTCCGGGTATGATGAAGAAGGCAAATGGCGTTCTCGACAATACCAACCGACTCACCTCTAATCTGGCGAGCCTCGATGTGCAGGGCACACTCGACCGTGTGAATGCCACCCTCGATGGTGCACAGAAGTTCACCGAGCAGTTGAACAGCGGAAAGGGTAGCCTCGGTCTCCTCATGAACGATACCCGCCTCTATGAGAATCTGAACTCAACCATGTCGCATGCCGACTCTCTGGTCATCGATCTCAAGGCGCATCCAAAGCGCTATGTTCACTTCTCAATTTTTGGAAAGAAAGACAAGTAGAGCCTCGGATATGCCGTTTTAAAGGCTTCTTTGAGGAAAATGCCAAAATAAATTTTGTCTAAATAACAAAGGCAATGTTTCACGCCCCGGAATAGCTACAGAAGTTGTTGTTTTTTAGCCATTTCGGGGTGTTTCAAAATTGTTTCACCGCCCCTAAAACGTAATTGTGGATAACTTTCTTAGTTGCTTGATTATGAGATAGTTATCATGGTAGTCTTAAAATATTATAAATAGCCCGATTTGCTACTTTGGGCTTTTTTTTGTAATTTTGCAGTCGATTTGCATCGAATGGTGCAATCTGATGTAGTGTTAAGGTAAAAAAATCAATTAAATAAGTATTAAATAGTGTCAATGTTAGCAAGTCCAAAAGCGCTTTGGGACAATAGTCTTTTGCTTATAAAGGATAATGTGTCAGAGCAGCAATATAATACATGGTTTCGACCAATAGTCTTTGAGTCGTACAAGCCTTCGACCAAGACTTTGTTGGTTCAAGTTCCAAGTCCATTCGTATATGAGTACTTGGAACAGAACTATGTTGGCTTGTTGAGCAAGGTCCTGCATCGCAATTTCGGCGATGGAATCCGTCTCACTTATAGGGTGGTAACGGATAAGGAGCACAGGTTGACCCAGGATGTGGAAGCTGATCCGGCTGATATTGATGAGGCTGAGCGCAAGAGATTGGCACAGCAGCCACAGACACAGGCTAACCCGGCAGAGCCACAGCAGCCTGAAGACATTGACACCCAACTTGATCCGAAACTCACCTTCAATAATTATATGGAGGGTGACAGCAACAAGCTGCCACGTTCGGTGGGATTGTCTATCGCTGAGCATCCGAATACCACGCAGTTCAACCCGATGTTCATCTATGGTCCTTCTGGTAGCGGAAAGACTCACCTGGTGAATGCCATCGGTCTGAAAACCAAGCAGATGTATCCGCAGAAGCGTGTGCTCTATGTCAGTGCTCGTCTCTTCCAGACACAATATACCGATGCGGTGCTGCATAATGCGAGCAATGATTTCATCAATTTCTACCAGTCTATCGATGTGCTCATCGTGGATGATGTGCAGGATTGGGCAGGCAAGGCGAAGACCTTGAATACCTTCTTCCACATCTTCAATCACCTCTTCCGTAATGGAAAGCGTATCATTCTGGCGAGTGATCGCCCTCCGGTAGAACTCAAGGATATGCCAGACCGACTCATCACCCGTTTCTCTTGTGGACTGGTGGCGGAGTTGGAGAAGCCGAATGTGGAGCTCTGCGTCGATATCGTGAGCAACAAGGTGCGCAAGGATGGGCTGAAGATTCCGAAGGATGTGGTTTCCTTCATCGCACAGACCTGCAACGGCAGTGTGCGTGATCTCCAGGGTGCCATCAATGGTTTGCTGGCTTACAGTATCGTATATAACAGCAGCATCGATATCCGACTGGCGGAGCGTGTCATCAAGCGTGCCGTCAAGGTTGAGGAGAGCAACAAGGTGCTCACCCTCGATGAAATCGTTGAGGCGGTCTGCAATCATTACAAGGTAACGGTGGCTGCAGTCAACAGTAAGAGCCGCAAGCGTGAGTACGTGGAGGCGCGTCAGGTGGCGATGTTCATGGCTCAGAAACTCATCAAGATGCCTGCTTCCAGAGTGGGAAAACTCATTGGTAATCGCGATCATAGCACGGTTATCCACAGTTGCGCCAAGGTAGAGGAGCGACTGAAGATTGATGCTGAGTTCTTCGATGAACTCTCTAGCATCGAGAATGGATTGAGAGTGAAGAGATAATTAACATAGATAAGCACGGAATCTTGGTATAGTGGTTCTCGTTTATATAAATGAAACAAAAGGAAGTCGGACAAGTTTGTATTTGTCTTGGCTTCCTTTTTCCGTTTCTTTCAGCCTATACGCAAATTTTGCGTAAGTTTTCTGTCTTTTTTACATCTTCTATCTTTCTTTTTTGTATATTTGCAGCTGGATTATGTTTTACCCAAATTACTGTAGATATGGTTATGAAGATTTCACGTATTTGCATTTGGGTCCTCATACTGGGGACTGTCATGGTATTCTCTTCTTGTGCGAATGAGCATCCTAAGGAGCAGCTCGACGGGAATGCCATGTATGGTTCTGCGTCTGAAATCTACAACCATACCGTATCTTCTCTCTATCAGGACATAGACTTTGTAGAGCATGGTGAGGAGGAAGACTCGCTCTATGCAGTGTGGAACCATCTTTATCAGGTGATAGGGAAGGCGAATCAGTCGCTTGATATCATCGATTACAAGTCTGATTTGCTCTCTGTGAATCAGAAAGACCAGTTTAAGGCTGAGGTACGTGCCATCAGAGCTATGATGTATTACGAGGCGATGAAACTTTTTGGCAGGATTCCCGTGATTCTGTCTTCTGGCGAGGCGGTCATCTATGAGGCGGCTTCGGGCATTGCCGTGGCTTCGCTTACCGATGTCAACCTCTGTGCGCAAAGCGAAAGGAGCGAGGTGTTCCGCTTTATCTTCAGTGAGTTGCAGCAGGCGCTGCCTTATCTTCCGAATGAGCATAGCGCCAATAGTGGAGTGTATGAGGGGAGAATCACGCAACCGGTAATCAACTTCCTGTTGGCAAAGTTGGCTTTCAATGCTGAAATCTATGCGTTTGATGATTGGACCAGAGGATATAAGAAACGTCCTAAAGGTAAGAAAATCCACTTTGTGGTTCAGACCGCCGATGGTGCTTCTCTGCTCAATGGTGGAACGGCTGGTGAGAATCGCAGCAAGGAATTGAATGCCTGGGAAACCTGTATCTTCTATTGTGATAAATTGGCCGCAGAAGGATATGGCTTGAAGGAGAATGAGATATTCAATAGTTCCACTTATGCAAGGTTGCTTCGTGAGAATGGCGGTTCTCATCTGCTAGAAACGGAGCATCTCAAGCCGCTCTTCCATTTCTGTTATCCCGATGTATTGTTGATGAAGGAGAAGGCAAAGGTCTGCAAGGGTGATAAAGCCAGTATTCTTTTCCCGATTCCTCAGAAATGCATCGACCTGAATCCCAAGCTCGTGCAGAATAAGGGGTATGAGAAGAAATGAAAGTTAAGGGAGTTAAAGGAGTTAACTCCCCTAACTCCCTTATAACTGATAGAACTTCGTGAAAGCTTTCACGCAATATTCGTGATCCATCACGCTGCCGGTTTCGCGGCAACTGTGCATGGCGAGAATGGCATTACCCATATCTACGCCCTTCAATGGAATGGAAGAGGCGAGGATATTGCCCAAAGTGCTTCCGCCAGCCACGTCACTGTGGTTCACGAAACGCTGACAAGGCACACCCGCTGCCTCACAGATGTTCGCGAAGATGGCAGCAGATACCGCATCACTCGCATACTTCTGTGCCGCATTGAACTTGATGACCGGACCGCCTCCCAGCATCGGATGATTCGTAGGGTCAAACTTCTCGCTGTAGTTAGGATGCCAGGCATGCGCATTGTCCGCAGAAATCATAAAGGCACGCTCCACTGCCTGATAGTACGCCTCCTCCGTTCCGCTCTGTGCAAGAGCGATGCGCTGCAGCATATAAGAGAGGAAAGGACTTCCCGCACCCTGCTTGGTCTGCGAACCCGTCTCCTCATTGTCGAAAATCGCCAGCACCTGGGTCGTATCCTGGGCATCAGCCGCCGTCAAAGCCTCTACGCCCGCCCAGCACATTGACAGGTCATCGAGTCTTCCCGAAGAGATAAACTCATCGTGCACACCGAAGGTGCAGGCAGGAGTGGCATCAGCCAGGTAGAGATCGAAGTCGAGGATATCCTCCTTCTGGATATTCAGTTCGCCGGTAATCACGTTCATCAGCAGATTACCCTTCTCCAGTTCATCATGGATGATGCCGAGGATGGGGAGCACATCCTTCTGCCTGCTCAGCTTCACGCCATCGTTCACCTGACGGTTGAAGTGGATAGCGAGATTACTGATCTGCAGCAGAGGTCGCTGGATATGGATCAGGAGAGTCTTCGGGTGCATCGCATCCTCACCCTTTACGATGACTCTACCCGCCAGAGTGAGTGGACGGTCGAACCAGGTTGACATAATCGGACCGCCATAAACCTCGGTATTCAGTTTCACGATACCGCCCTCGCAAGTCATCTCAGCGTTAGGCTTGATGCGGAAGGTAGGGGAGTCGCAGTGAGCGCAGATCATGTGGAAGCCGGCATCAGCCAGTGTCTTCTTTCCGATTTGGAAAGCATAGATAGAAGAGTCGTTCTTGGTAACGAAGAACTTGTCACCAGCCACAACCTTGCCCAACGGCTCCTGAGGGTTCAATCGTCTGAACCCCTTCTTCTCCAATTCCTCAGAGATATTCTTCACAGCCAGGAAGTTCACTGGCGAAGCGTCTAAAAAGGATAATAATCTTTTGATCATAGTCTATATCTTATATATTAATTATGCTGCAAAGATAATGCAAAATTTTCATTTAATCTCATATTTCTACCTGTTTTTTCCATAATAGTTAAATATCTACAAGAATCCCCCATGATGTTTGGTGTTGTGTTTTGAAAGCATTAATTTTGCACATCATAATTTTGGCAGATATACAGAATCATTTAAAACAAAGATAAATGGAAATAGTAATAGGAATCGTTATAGGTCTTGCCATCGGATTCTTCGTTGGCAAACTGATGGAAGGAAAGAAGGCGGGAGAGGAGAAAACTCAGCTCATAGCAAAGGCTCAGGTGCTTCAGGCTAACATCGACCAGAGCAATCAGCATCATGCTGCTGAGGTTCAATCATTGAAACAATCTTATGCCTCAGAACTTCAATCCTTGAAAGCCCAGATGGAGAACGAACGGCTGTTTGCCGAAAAGCTCCGTGCAGAAAGCAACCAGCAGTGGGCGCAGAAACTCGAAAGCCTGAAGCAGGAGATGCATCGCATGACCATCGAACAGCAGAAGGCTGCTGCCGAACAGCTCGCTGCCAAGCAGTCGGCACTACAGGAAAACAACCGACTCCAGATGGATGAACTCCTGAAACCTATCAAGGAGCAGTTTGCCGATTTCAAGAAATCGGTAGAAGAGAGCAAGACCCAGAACGAGGTGAATAAGAAGGAACTGCAGAGTACTTTCGAGGCAACGATGAAACTTTTCCAGCAGGAACAGCAGCAGGCTGTAACGAGTCTGAAAGAGCAGACCTCGAAGATCGGTTCCGATGCCGCCAACCTTACCAAGGCTTTGAAGGGCGACAGCAAGATGCAGGGCGACTGGGGCGAGATGGTATTGGAAACCATCCTGGAAAACAGCGGTTTGCGAAAGGACGAGGAGTTCTTTATCCAGGAGAATACCAAGGATGAGAACGGCAAGAACTTCCGTCCCGATGTCATCGTCCGCTTCCCGGAAGGCAGGAGCGTGGTGATAGATAGCAAGGTATCTCTCACCGCCTATACCGATGCCTTGGCGGCAGAGACCGATGAGGAGCGGGAGAGGCTGATGAAGTCGCATGCCCAGAGTGTGCGCAAGCACATCGATGAGTTAGCGGAGAAGGATTATTCGAAGTTAGTAGAAGATGCCATCGGCTTCGTCCTGATGTTTATCCCTAACGAAACGAGTTATATCGCTGCGATGAAGCAGCAGCCTGATTTGAGTCGCTATGCCTATCAGAAGAAGATTATCATCATATCTCCTAGCAATCTCCTGATGGCGTTGCAGCTGGCGTATAATCTCTGGCAGTATGACCGTCAGAACAAGAATGTGGAGAAAATCGTGAAGACGGCAGCCGATCTATATGATAAGGTAGCGACTTTCGAAGACACCTTCACGAGCATAGGTGATCTCCTCACTCGCCTCTCCGGTACCTATGATAAAGCGAAAAAGCAGCTTTATGATGGTACCGGCAATGTAATGAGAAGGGTAGAGAGTCTGAAGAATCTGGGTGTAACTCCCAAAAAGCAAATCAAGGCATTAGAGGAGTAATTTTAATAAGCGTTTTTATCCGGGCAGATAATACTCTTGGCTGTCAGGAAGATAATACGGATGTCAAGCCAGAACGACCAGTTCTCGATATACCAGATATCACGCTTGATGCGCTCCTCCATCTGCCAGAGCTCCTTCGTCTCACCACGGTAACCCGTTACCTGAGCCCAACCGGTAATACCAGGCTTCGAGAAGTGGCGAACCATATACTGATCAATCAAACTACCATAAACCTCAGTATGATACAACATGTGAGGTCTAGGACCCACGATACTCATATCGCCCTTCAATACATTGATAAATTGAGGGAACTCATCAATATTCGTCTTTCTCATGAAGTTGCCGAATGCAAACTTTCTTGGGTCATTCTTCGTAGCCTGAGCCTTGTCTGAATCCTTGTTCACATGCATTGAGCGGAACTTCAGGCACATGAAAGTATTACCGTTCAGACCCGTTCTAGCCTGACGGAAGAAGATAGGACCCGGACTCTGAATCTTGATAATCAGCGCAATGATTGGAATGAAAGGCAAGAAACAGAGGCAGATCACACCACTCACGGCAATATCGAAGGCACGCTTGAGAATACGGTTCGAGACAGAAGACAGTGGCTCAAAATGGTTCGTGTAAACCGTCTTACCCATAAAGTTATGAGAATCCAGATGCAGCTTATATTCGCCGAACAGACGAGGCAGATAATAGAAATGCACCACGTTCTTGTCACAGAAACGCATGATCTTCACAATCTGGTCCGATTCCTGATGCGACAAGCTGCAGAAAATCTCATCCAGACCATAACATGAACCGTTGATGGTATCGTTCATCTTGGACTCTAAAATTTTGTTAAGATCCTGCATGGTACCCAGTTTTTTCAGTTCCTGAGGTGCTCCAGCAATGTCATCATTGGCATAATAGCCTTTCACGATATAACCCGCAGAAGGGTCTTCGGTCATGGTAATGTATATTTCTCTTACGGCAGGATCGCTACCCACGAAGACCACGGTACGAATGTTTCTACCTCTCGCACGGTGATATTTCAGAAACTTGAGCTCGATGATTCTACTGATGACCAAAGCAATATAGAATGTGATGCCGAAGTAGATTCCGAATGTAAATATTGCTCCACCATGACTGAAGAATTTCAGGAAGATCATGAAGCAGACGGCGGTACAAAGCACAAGGAAGAGCGTACGCTTAAGTACTTGCTGGAAACCGATTCGTCTTATATGTATGATAGTGCTATAGTTGTATTCGCCGATGGCGAGAGCAACGTTTGCAATAAAGAATGTAATCTTTGTTTTCAGGTCTAGATACTCGGGTACATGAAGGAACTCGATGTTAATAAGGCCCAATAGCAAGCAATTGAGGATGATGAAGTCAGCGAGTATAACCAACCTTCTAATCAGCACGTTATCTTTGTATATATTTTTCTTCATAAGTTGTTGTATGTAAGTTATTTTTTTATCTGTTTTTATTCTTAGAATATAGATTCTTGGTAGAATCGTTCGCAAAGATAGCAATAAAAACTGAATTCACCAAACTTTTTCCCATATTTTTTTCGTGAATCCATGCCAGTCTGCATGTCCCCCGCTATGGGTGGTTGCTGCCGCCAATTGGTTTTATGAGGGGGGCTCAAAAAAGCCCCCCCTACAGAAAATCAATTGTTAAAAAAAAAAAACGGACCAAAAAATTTGTTTAAATCGGAGAAAAAGCGTAATTTTGCAACGTGATAAGGATACTCTTTTAAGAACGTTTGTAAATAAGAACGAAAATTAAAAGCCTGTCATTAGGAAATGGTAAATGTGTAACGTCTTGAAATTAAGGTAGTTATATGATATAGTAGGGAGCTAAAATTATGCCGTTTTCTGAAATTAATGTTAATAAAAATAGCAAATCTATGAGTTCGGAAAGTCTTGATGAAGCCCCTATCTGGTATGCCATGAGTGCCCCCTACCGCGAAATGAAGGTAGCGGATTATCTCAAGGCAAAAGAAGATATCAAGGTATTCCTTCCTTTGGAACGCTGCGAGCGTATGGTGGGGCAGCACATACGCAAGCGAGTGATTTCCTATCGCCCCGTAGTCCGCAATCTCCTTTTCGTGAAGGCAACGCCAGGCAGAATGCGGGATCTCAAGCAGATTTACAATTCCATGCTTCAGTTCAAGACCCGTCCTATGGATGGACATTCTGAAGTCATCACCATCCCCGATAAGGAAATGGAGGATTTCATGGCGCTCTGCGAAAACGTGGAGGATGCCAACAAGCACTTCTTTCTTCCAGGGGAAATCAAACTGCGCCCTGAAGCAAGGGTGAGGATAGAGGATGGCGTCTTTGCCGGACTCGAAGGATATTACCAGAAGGTGAAGGGATGCCATAGCGAGAATGGAAAGGCGAAGGGATCACAGAGCGAGAAGGGAAAGGATGAGAAGTGCTTCGTGGTCAAGATTGAAGGATTCCTCTCCTGCGCCGCCTTCCTCACCGAATGTAATTACGTAAGCCTCGCCGGGAAAAATGAGAAGAAAGAGGAGGAGAAAGGAAAGAAGAAATAGTAATATGATTAAAAACTGCATTATCTAGATAAAAAGAATGAAATTTAGTAAACTTGTGTTGTCAGGAGTGCTGGGTATAGCACTCCTGTCTGCTACGTCTTGCGGTACCCCGAAGAACGTAGCCTATTTTCAGGATTTGAACAATAATCCTGATACTGTCATTACCCTGCAGAACAGAGTGATAACCGTAAAGCCTACCGATAAGATCTATATCGGAGTAAAGAGCAAGGATCCGCAGATTTCTCAGCTCTTCAATCTTACGGGCGGAACCAGCGGAAGCGGTGCCTATAATATGTCACAGGATGCCTATTACTATACCGTAGATAGCAGGGGAGATATCGATTTCCCGGTTGTGGGAAAGATACAGGTGGCTGGTCTCACCCGCGAGGAGATTGCCGAAAAGGTGAAGAAATCGCTCGTGGATGCAAGTCTCGTCAAGGACCCTACCGTCACCGTGAGTCTCAGCAACCTCCATTATTCCATGATGGGCGAAGTGGCAAAGCCGGGGCAGTATGCCATCGAAGAGGAAAAGGTGACCATCCTCGATGCCATCAGCAAGGCGGGAGATCTCACCATCCAGGGTAAAAGAAACGATGTGATGGTGCTCCGACAGGAAAACGGACACCAGAAGATCTACAAGATCGACCTCTGCTCCGGCAGGGACATCTTCAGTTCTCCTGCCTACTATCTCCAGCAGAACGATGTGGTATATGTTACACCTAACGATACCAAGAAGAGAAGCTCTACGCTCAACGGAAATACTGTGCAATCTACGGGATTCTGGATGAGCATCTCATCTCTCATCGTTACCATCCTCACCTTCCTGAAAGTAAATTAATAAAGAAAAATGATACAGAATACTACTCAGGCTAACCAGCCAGTACAGGTGAATCCGCTGCTCAGACGCAATCAGGCTGACGATTTCATCCGCCTGCAGGATCTCTTCTATCTCTGCCTCGCCAAGTGGCGCTGGTTCATCCTTTCGCTAGCCGTAACTATCGGCATTGCTGCTTATTACATTCTCACGACCCCAAACGTATATCAGCGCACCGCTTCCCTAATGATCAAGGACGACAGCAAGTCGCAGGGCATCAGCAGCGATGTTTCTTCCATGTTCGCTGATATGGGACTGGGCAATGCCAAGAGCAATGTAAACAATGAACTCATTGCTATCCAGTCGCCTGCCGTGCTCCTGGAAACCGGAAAGCGACTCAGGCTCGATGTAGATTATGCCATCGACGGTGCCTTCCACAAGGAGGCGCTCTATGGCGGCGATCTCCCCGTAACCGTAGATTTCATCGGCTTCACCGATGATCAGAGCGGCAGCTTCCAGCTCCAGCTCAAGGGCGATGGCTCTTACGTCATCAGCAGGCTCAAGGGCATTAACCGTGATAATCTTCCGGTAGATGACAGCGATGAGATTTCCGGCAGACTCGGACAGATCATCCACACTCCACAGGGAAAGATCAAGGTAGATAAGGCTCCTTCGTATTCCCAGTTTATAAAGAATGGTGATGCTCCGGTGCTCTACGTTTCCCGCAGCAACATCTATGCGATGACCGACCGCATCAAGGGTTCGCTCGCTGCCAGCCTGAGCGAGGAGAAATCCACCGTCATCGACCTTACCTATAAGGATGTGCTCCCTAAGCGTGCCGAGGATGTCATCAGCACCATCATCTCCGTTTACCGCAAGAACTGGCTCGAGGACAAGAACCAGATGACCATCTCCACCTCTCACTTCATCACCGAGCGACTGGGCGTGATAGAGCGCGAGTTGGGCGATGTGGATAAGAATATTTCAGCCTTCAAGAGCAGCAACCTGCTGCCTGATGTAGAGGCTGCCGCACAGCAGTATATGCAGAAGAGCACCGAGGTGGACAAGCAGATTATGGATCTCAACTCGCGCCTCGCCATTGCCCAGTATATCCGAAACTATCTCACCGGCAAGGTGGGCAAGAACCAGCTCCTGCCTTCCAATACTGGCATCGAGAGCCCGGGCATAGAGCAGCAGATTGCTGAATACAACAAGAGTCAGCTGGAGCGTAACAACCTGGTGGCTAACTCTAGCGAGCAGAACCCACTGGTGGCTGACTACGACCAGAGCCTTGGCTCCATGCGCAAGAGCATCACTGCCAGTCTTGACAACTTCGTGGTAACCCTCAAGACCCAGCTGGGCACCCTGCAGGCCAACGAGGCAGCCACTACCACCCAGATTGCCAGCAATCCTAACCAGGCTAAGTATCTGCAGACCGTGGGTCGCCAGCAGAAGGTCAAGGAGTCGCTCTATCTCTTCCTTCTCCAGAAGCGCGAGGAGAACGAGCTCTCCAAGGCATTCACCGCCTACAATACCCGCATCATCACCCCTCCTACGGGCGACAACAAGCCGGTGGCACCGGTGCGCCGCAACATCATGCTCGTAGCCTTCGTGCTGGGATTCCTCATTCCGGTAGTCGTCATCTTCGTGCGTGAGAATATGAATACCACCGTGCGTGGCAGAAAGGATCTGAAGAACATGAATGTTCCGTTCCTGGGTGAGATTCCATACTCTATCAGCCGCAAGAACCGTCCAACGCTCGAACAGCGCATCAGGTTCTGGAAGAAGCCGAAGGAGGTGCGCCAGATAGTAGTGAAGGCTGGCAAGCGCGACATCGTGAACGAGGCGTTCCGCGTATTGCGTACCAACTTCGAGTTCACCATCGGAACCCATCCGGAGCAGAATGTCATCGTCTTCACCTCTCTGAATCCGGGATCCGGCAAGAGTCACCTGGCTGCCAACATGGCGATGTCGCTCGCCATCAAGAAGAAGAAGGTGCTGCTCATCGACGGTGACCTCCGCCACGGATCTTCCTCTATGCTGATAGGCAGTCCGGGCGAGGGATTGAGCGATTACCTCAACGGCAGAATCGCCGACATCCACGACATCCTACACAAGGGAGAGGAGAGTGGACTGGTGAAGTATTTCGATCTTATTCCTATCGGAACCATCCCTCCAAACCCTACCGAGCTCCTCTTCACCCCATTGCTGGAGCAGATGATCAAGACTATGCGCCAGGAGTATGATTACGTCTTCATCGACTGTCCTCCTATCGAGGTGGTAGCCGATACCCCAATCTACGAGCAGTTTGCCGACCGCACCATCTTCGTAGTCCGTGCCGGCCTGATGGAGCGCAACATGCTGCCAGAGATTGATGCCCTCTACAAGGAGAAGAAGTTCAAGAACATGACCATGATCCTGAACGGCACCAAGGCCCGTGGCGGCAGATATGGCAGCCACTATGGTTACGGCTATGGTTATGGCTACGGCTATGGCTATAATTATAATAAGGAAAAGAGTGGGGGGGCAAAATCTTAAATGAATGGATTATAGAATAATAAAAACAGATGTTTAAATTCTTCCAGAAAATATTCAATCAGAAAAAGCCATCAGGGAGCACATGCAGTCTCCCTGATGGCATCGATTACCATTGCCATATACTCCCTGGCGTGGATGATGGCTTCCAAGATCCGGAAAAGAGCCTGGAGCAGCTTCGCATCTACGAAGCAAGCGGAATCCGTGAAGTCTGGTTCACCCCTCACATCATGGAAGATGTTCCGAATGAGCCTGAAGAACTCCGCCGGGTCTTCGAAGCATTCCGGGAGCAGTATCTCCAGGATTGCCTTCAGCGCGGAGCACAGCCCCTTCAGCTGCATCTCGCAGCCGAGAACATGCTGGATGCCCTTTTCGAGCGCCGCCTCAAGGCAGGCAATCTCCTGCCCCTGGCAGAGAAATACCTGCTGGTGGAAACCAGCATCTTTGCCCCACCGATGAATTTCCGTGGACTGCTGGAACGCATCAGAAACAAGGGCTATACCCCAATCCTGGCTCATCCCGAGCGTTACCTCTATATGAAGAAAGAGGATTACGAGGCTCTCAAGGCGCAGGGCATCCTGTTTCAGCGCAACCTATACAGTCTCCGCGGCCAGTATGGCGAGCGGGTGCAGAAGCGGTGCCGACAGCTTCTGAAATGGCAGATGTACGATTTCGTGGGCACCGATCTCCATCGCCTAACCTCGGCAGGACTGAACACAGAAGGCTGATGCTATGGCTGTGAGAATGGTGATGACGAGGTTGATAATCTTCTTGATGGTTTCTTTTTTCATGAGCATGGAAAAATTGAAATTAATAAACTAGGTGATAAAGATGAGCCAGGACTCGCAGATATCCTTTCATAGCTGTATTTTAGATATTTCCGGGCTTCAGCATGGATGCTTGCAGCCCCCTTGTAGCTATAGGAATATCCCTGACGCCATCCTGGCTTCATCCCTCTCTCAGAACTTTAAAAGTTTACGTTGTCACCACCCTGGTCGGTCTTGCCTTCATCGGTAGAACTGCCCGGAGTGTTCCCTGAGCCCGGATTGCTCTCTGAACCCGGATTGTTCTCTGATCCCGGATTGTTCTCTGAACCCGGATCTTTTCCAGATCCCGGATCATTGCCTGACCCCGGATCATCTACTCCAGGAACCTGCATCTCGCTGGCAAGGAGAGAGGAAACCTTCTTCACTTCCACATCCAGGTTGCCGGCAGCCAGCTCGCCGGTACCACGGCTTCTCAGCTTGTAGCCCTCGATGTTCTTGGCGATGCTGAATTCCTTCTCAGACTTCGCACCCACCTTGTTCTTGATACCGATGGAGAAGATGGCGAGGTCGTCGATCTTCACCGAGATACCCTGCAGGCAGAGCTCCTTGATGCAGAAAGCCATGTCGGTAATCATACCCTTGATGGCTCCCTTGGAGAAAGGAGTGTTGTGGCCCGCCATGTGAGCGGCAAGACCATCCACGCCCATCATCTGCGTAGTGATGGCATAAGCATACCACAAGCCTTTGGCATCGGGCAACTTCTCATTCTTGTTCTCTTTCAAAGTGTACAAAAGCATAAGCAATAACGTTTTAAATGAAACACGATGCAAAGATACGACATTCGGGAGCCGCAACTCACACTTCCTGATGCATCCTCACGCTTATTGCCATCTTCTGTCATATTCTGTCATCTTCTCACTTTTTCCGGTTTCCCGGATTCTAGGGCTCGCCCAGGAAGTCGAAGATGATGGCCACCTGACGGGGAAAGAATCCCTTGTCCGATTTCCGGTAACCCACCTCCAGGAGCTTCCTGTAGAGTGGGGTACACTTCTGGATCCATCTTCTCAGATGGGCGTTGGCTACTTCCGGAGATGAGTCCGGAAAATACAGCAGGGCTATCTCCTGCTTGGTATAATATCTTATTTCAGGTTCATTCTGCATTCTATTTGATGAGTTGAAGGGTTAGAGATGATAAGTATCTTGGTTTTCGGAAAAAACAAGATACTTACCGCAAAAAGTAAGTCACTCACGGGGCGTAAGCCGGTCAGTTCCGGTCGTCCTCCCATTCCGATGGCGATACGATGGCATCTGTATTCATCTCGCCCATCTCCTTCTCTATCACGAACCAGCCCATGCCTTTCGATCTGCGCTTTCTCTCGAAACCCAGACGCAGCAGGGTACTTGCCAGGTTCTGCTGGTAGATATACCGGCTCAGGGCAGGACAGCCGCCAATGCGCTCCAGAATCTCCGAAGAATAGCGGAACTTGATGTATCTGGCTTCCACGTCCTTGCCAGGCACGCGGTAGTAGCGCAGAATCTGGTCCTCCATATAGTTGGAGATCATGAACATCTTGTTGTGCTCGCGCATCACCTCGATATCCTCGGTGGTGAGCCAGAATACCCAGCCATCCTCGTGCTTGCGCTGGCGCTCCATCACCTCCTTACCCAGCGCCACAGCCTGGGCATATACGTGCTGGTAGTCGATGGGATGGTCTATCGGACTGTCGATCGACTCGATGAGCCAGGGTGAGTAGCGTCGGTTCTCTTCCTCGCTGATAATTTGCACGCTGTTGCTCGTGCCGCACATGGCAGCACGGTGGGGCAGTTCCGTACGGTACTTGTCGTAAGGGCGGCGGATGGAGAAGAAGAGCTTCGTTACGCAGCTCTTGAAGGCACTCAGGTTCTTGCCGAAAGCCGTCTCAAACTCGTCGAGACACATCAGTGCCTTGCTCGCCATCGCCTCCATGAAGTCCTTGTCGGTATAGCTTGCCGTAGATTCATTGATGAAGTAATCGTGCAGTATCTTAGGCAGCAGCTTGTCGAAGAAGGTGGTCTTGAAGAGACCGCCCTTGCCCACGAAGATAAGGATGGTCTGGCCTACCACGGTATCCGTTACCCAGGTCACCACCATGGCTACAAACCATTTCTTGAAGAAGTATCTGAAATCTTCCTGCGTATGGTGGGCACCATCCGTATTCGCAATGTGAATGCGGTCGGCAAGCATCTGAATGTAGTCAGTCTTCCCGTCCCATGCCGGGAGAGCTGTGAGATAATCGAGCAGAGGATTGTACTTCTCGCTGAAGTCGCTGTTGATGAGGGAGTGGAGCCTGGGTAGCTGCGTCTGCAGTCCATCCTCTTCCATCTCTATCCAGAGAGAGTTCTCTATGTTGTCGTCCATGCGGGTCCAGTGGTGAAACTTGCCCTTGAGCACGTCGCGGCTGCATACCTCGTAGTAGCCCGTTACCTCGTTGCGGTGGAACTCGTAGCGCATGCTGAGCCACTGCTTCAACATCTTCATGGATGGCTTCTTGCCGTATGATTCGCCCTTGCGCATAAACTGCCAGGTGCCTCGCTGTTCCTGGTGCTTGTAGGCCTGGTTCATCACGCTCACCGTCTTAGGATACTGTGCGCTGAAGTGCTGGTCGGCATAGTCGGTAGCCTCCTTCTGGTCGATGTCGTACTTCAGGCAGGTAAGTCCGAAGTTATACACATAGTCGTTGTGGCGGCTAGGTTCGAACGCTTTTCCCCACGTCTCCAGCAGCTTCTCTATCGCTGGGGCAGCTTCGTCGATGGTAGGGATGTGCTTGGCTAGGCTCACCATCTTCTGTGATGGCTTTATGCGTCGGCTGCTGCGTCGCTCATACTTCTCAGCCATCGACTTCTTGAAGTAGAGTCTCTTGATGTCCTTGGACTCCAGTTCGAAAGGCTTCGAGTTCCAGCAGAAGTAGGCGGTAGGGTCGTGGGCAAGGCCGCACATGCGGGTGATGTCGCAGCACTTCTCATCGGCAGGCACGCCCAGCAGGATGGAGAAGTAGTCCATCGCCTTGCGTACCACTACGCCGAAGAGTTCCACCGCCGTAACCTCCGGGTCATCAAACGGCTTGTAGCGTGCGAGGATTCTGAGTCCGTGACCGCTTGCTGTCACGTATCTCGCCATCACGTATGGGTCCTTGTCGGCCTTTGTGATCACCTCCTGCATCTTCTCCTCGGGAATCTTGTCGATATCCACGGCAAGCCAGTAGGTAGGCTTCAGGATGTTGGCCACCTGCTTACCCTGTCCGTCCATGAGCGCCGAGGCAGTGATGCCCGGCATCATGAGCTTGGTGTTGTCGGCGAGAGCCTTGCTGATAGGCACCTGCTTGCGATAGAGTTCGGTGTGATTCTTGGTCATTTCGTCGAACTTGATGATTCTTACTAGCTCATCCTTGTTGATGAGCTGATGACCTTCGCTTGAAGCGATGGTCCAGAAGAAAGAGGGCATCACCTCTTCTACTTCCTCGCTGATTGAATAGTTTTCATTCATGATCTTTTAATGTTTAAGAATTTTAATCTATTTGCTTCTTATTTGCTTTCAGAGTCTTTTAGTCTCTAAGTCGTTTGATTGATTTTTAGACCAGACTGTTTATCGTTTACGGGGGCAAAGGTAGATATAAGATTTGAAGATATTTTTTCAGTACGTCAAAAATGGCGCATATTTACAAATTTTAAATTTTAAACAAGGAAAATGTTGTTTACGGACAAAGTAAATGAGATTGTTCAGGGGATCAAGGATCTCCAGGGCAAGTCTGAGGGGAAAAAATGCTTCCTCACGAGTGTGTAGGTATTTTCATCGAGAAGTTCCACAAGTTTGTAACCAAGGAGTATCACGATGATGAGTTCGAGAATACTCTTACAGAAGAGGAGAAGCATTGGCCCAAGCGCAAGGAGGAGATTACCGAGCGCTTTGCGATTCCGGTACATCTGCTGAAGAGTTACAAGGATCACGATGTGCATTTGGATGTTGACACATTCTTGCAGGTAAAGAAGTGGGTGAAGTCGTATCTTCCTCATTATTTTGCGGGATCTGAGTACAAGAAGCTCTCTGAGTCAGATCAGGCTGCTTTGCTGGCAGAGGCAGAGAAGGAGTTGAATCTCATTCTGAACCGCCTGTTGGATTAACGGAGATTCATCCCGCAGATTTGGATGGATGTAGGGTAAGTGAAGTGTACCCTATATATCCGGAAAACCAGTATTTTCAAGTGTTAAAAACGCAAAGTAACTATCTGTATTTCCTTTCTTTACATCTTTTGCACGTGCTGTCTATACAAAGTTACAGGTATATAGGATACATCTCCCCGTCGCCCAGCTCCAGGAAAGAATCTGCGTCATCTGCGCAATCTGCGTGACAAGAAATTCTTCCTGATGTGTTAAAAAACAGAAATCCCTTGGCAATTTCAGATATTTCCCTTATATTTGCATCATGTAAACAATAAAATAGGAGATAGATTATGGCATACAAAGCATTAGATATAGCAAAAAAATTGATATTTAAGGCTCAGAATGATGAGCCTAATGGTGGTGAGCGTTTGACCAATCTCAAGTTGCAGAAGCTACTCTATTATCAGCAGGGATTCCATCTCGCATTCTTTGGCACACCATTGTTTGCCGAGGACGTGGAGGCATGGATGTATGGTCCTGTTGTGCCTGCTGTGTATGACGAGTATTCTGCCTATGGTTCCTCTGCTTTGCCAGAGGTTAAGGAGCCAGTCTCCTTGTCTGAGAATGAGGAGGAACTCTTCAATGAGGTATATGATGCCTACCGTGAGTTTTCTGCCATAGGCTTGATGAATCGCACCCATTCAGAGCGTCCTTGGCTTGATGCTGTGCCACATGACAGGGGTACAGTTATCTCCCAAGAGAGTATGATGTCTTATTTCAAGACCCAGATTCAGTAATGCTTGTCGGTTATGGGAAAGAGATTTTCTTTTAAGAAGGGGCAGCCTTCGATTACGGAAATTGGTAAGACCAGGGACAGAATAGTCTTTGGTTTTTCTGAGTTGCGCCCATATAGCTATGTTGACAGTCACAATGACTCGGGATTTTTCATTTCTTTTCTTGACAGATTGAAAAAACTTAGTTCCATTGATTGGAATACGGCTAATGTCTCTGCCCGTCATTCTTATGGCTTGGAAAAGATGAATGTCTGTGATATGACTCGTGCGGCTCAAAGCCATGTTCCCGAAGGAATGTCAAGCCTCTTGGTCTTTAGGGCAACAGGTGACAATCATGTGTTCCTTGGTTATAGAGAGGAGAATGTCTTTCAAGTCATTTTTGTGGAATATCAGTTTGGCGATGTATATCGTCATAGCCATTAAAATCCTATTCATTTAAGTCATGGTCAATAATTGTCTAAGGTATAGCCATAAAGTCTTCCGCTAGGCGACAAACAATCGCAACTCTGTTGCGTAAGCACTCCCAGCCAGCCCTTTAGGGCACAGGCTCCGCTGGCTGACCAAAACTCTGGCAGAGCTATAGCGTCGCCAGCTACATCCCTTTCCCTTATGCTAAGGGCGAGGGCTTGGGAGTGGGATAAGGACCCCCTCTTCGCAAGAGGGGGACAGGGGAGTCGAAAAATCTGCGTCATCTGCGCAATCTGCGTGACAAGAAATTCTTCCTGATGTGTTAAAAACCAGAAATCCCTTGGCTATTTCAGATATTTCCCTTATATTTGCATTTGAAAATGAACTAAAGGAAAGAATTATGGGCAAAATCATTAATAAAACGATAACAAAGATTGTTACAGAAGAGGGTATCTCTCTTTTTCGTCGTGTAACTAAAGTTTTGATGCCAAATGGCAAGTATCGTTATCCTGTAGATTATTTTGATGCAACTCCTGGAGTTGTTAAGATTTCGAAAGAAGAAATGGATAAGGTAGCAATACCTGTTTACGAAAAGTTAATCTAATGGATCGATTGATGTCTGATGGGTATCCTTTTATCTTTCAGATGATAGATAAAAGTGAGAGTGATGAGTATCTGATTCAAACCTTGCAATATAGGTTTAAGTCAGACAAATCTCATCATGCCTATATCGTAAGAGTTGAATGTTATAAGAAACATGCTTATTGCGTTAAGTTCTTTGATAAGGCAAATATCAACAGTAAGAACAAGTTTAGTCTTCGTTCTAATACATTTGAGGCGAGAACGATCCTCTATACAATGTTTCACATAATGTTAGATGTATTAAAGCGAGACGAGTATGCTTCTTTCTTTTTTATTGGAGCAGAAGATGAAAAGGATCAAGATGGAATGGTATCTCGTCGTTTTCGCTTGTATCGTCGTTTCGTGCTTTCAACGGTATCTGATGACAAGTTCGAGCATTTTAGAAGAAATGATTTATCCTTATATATACTTGTAAATAAGAGATATGTAGAAGATACTGCTTCTTATGCTGCTGAGTTAGCAAGCATTGTACAAAAAATGATGCGCTAGCCGACACCACTCGCAATTCTGTTGCGTGAAAAATCTGTGTTCATCTGTGCAATCTGTGGGACAATGTTAAAAACCAGAAATCCCTTGGCAATTTCAGATATTTCCCTTATATTTGCACCATGTAAGGTACTAAATATTAGAATTATGAGAACGTTCAATGATAATGAAATGCTTCATGAAGTTTTAGAAATGGCTTCAGAGTACGCCATTAGGGAAAGTCGTTCGGGAAGAGGCCTATCTCATTCTCAGGCAATGGAAAAGATTAAAGAGCAAAGAGGATGGAGAAATCATTATAATGGTGATAACTCATTATAAGCAGTCAACTGTCACTGTTACAAAAATGATTAATCGCTTCATCGAGCATCATATGCCATAAAGTCTTCCGCTAGGCGACAAACAATCGCAAATCGCCATTCCACCCCTGGCGGTCCCATCCCGCATAACCTGGCGAGACCTTTGATGGTCCGCCAACCTTATAGCGTAGCGGTTCGAGCACCGAGTAGGGCGGTTTTCTCCCTCGCTCCTGAGGAGAGAGGGTCGGGGTGAGAGGTGGAGCCTTCTTTAATGGTAAAGAAGGACGGGATGATTTTAGAACAAATCTCTTTGCAAGAGGGGGACAGGGGAGTCGAAAAATCTGTGTTCATCCGTGAAATCTGTGGGACTTTGATGTGTTAAAAAACAGAAATACCTTGGCTATATCAGATATTTCCCTTATATTTGCACCATGTTTTAATTTGATGGTAAAGCTATGAGTAATTCAAAATCATATCAAGTACCAGAGGCAGCTCCAAGTTTGGTAGCGGATCCTGTGGGAGTCTGTATTTCTCCAAATACGGATATACAGACATTGCGCCATAATGTAATGGATGCAGTATATGCCACGAATGACCAGAGTGCATTATATAACTGTTTGGTATTTCTGTCTAATCTTACCAATCAATCAGCGACCCCAATCAAGGGTAAGATGCTCAAGCGTTTGGAAGAATTAGCTTTGCTGAAAGAGGGCTGGGATGGAGAAAACAGTGTTTCTATCGATTCTGGAATACAAGATTTCCTTCGTAGAGTCATAATGCTATCCTCAGATAAGGAGTTGGTAAATTGGGTATTGTTCCCTGATGCCCGAGGCTATTTATATTTAGATTATACAGAGGGAAAGAATCTAGCTGGTATTACGATAGCTCCTCATCAAATTGCAGCTTTTATCAAGCGTGATGGTCATTTATCCAAATACAATTACGACCATCTTAATGAACAGGATGTTTTGAATTTATTAGAGGAGGCACATGGAAAAGACAATCAATGAAATAAATGATGAAGAGCAAGTCGCAAGAATCTTGTTCTCACCTTCTCACATCTATGAGGGTCGCGTTTCACCAAAGGCATTCAAGTTAGAGATGCTAAAAAGTGGAGCAGAGGATTATATCTCTGTATTGCGAAATAAAGTCGATGAACTGGATGATATATCGAGTATATTTCGTTCTAGATCAGAAGGTGATACTCGTTTTGGTTATACCATTCTGAATGTGAGTGATGTTAGGGATTTAGATAAAGAGTTTGCAAATAGAGAAGTATCGATATTGCCAAAACCAAGTAAGCGTCTTCCATTGCATGCTGGTATATTTTTGTCTTTAGATGGTAAAGTGCAGACAGCTAAAGATATATCTCCTGATATAGATTATTTTCAGAAAGAATTATCAATGCTTTGTGATGGAATCCATAAGTTTCGATAGTAATCAGCAATTGCAATAAAGAAAGTTATAGCAAGAATGTCTTCCGTCAGGTGACAAACTCTCGCAACTCTGTTGCGTCTAATAATCGCAATTTTATTGCGTAAGCACTCCAGCCAGCCCCTTGCGGGCACAGGCTCCGCTGGCTGACCAAAACTCTGGCAGAGCTATAGCGTCGCCAGCTACATCCTTCCCTTCTGAGAAGGGAAGGCTTGGTTAGGATGTGGAGCTCCCTTTGGCTAAAGGGAGACGGAGGGATTCGAAAAATCTCTTATAATATCAAATTCAGACAAGTTTTACTCAATCAATATCCAGGTAAGAATACCTTAAAGACAATTCTTATCTGGCAGGGACTCTATGTCCTTAATTTCCGATACGAAACAATTATATTGTTAGATATAACGAAAAATATATAAAACGAGAAGTAGCTTAGTAGTGTGGGCGCTACATAATCACCCGCAACGCATCCTGCAGTTCTCTTTCGGAAACTGACCCACCGAAAGAGGCTCAGGATGCTTATTATTCAAGAACTTAAAACTATGCGTGATTTTAATCAGTATATCACGTTCCTATCATGTGACTATGTTCGCCATTTTGAAGATAGTACGGATGTGGAGGTAACGAAAACATTCTTACAAATAGATGGTTACATTACATAAATAGCAATGGAAGTTATGGAAGAAGATAAGAAAAGAGTAGAATTACTCTTGAAGAAGTTTAAGCCAAGAATCTTGCGGCTTGCAGTTAATTATGTTAGTTTTGATTCAAGTGTTTCTGAAATGATAAACTATCTCAAAGAGCATATGGAATTTAATCCAGACCAACGAGAGTTGTATAATTCATCCTTACATCTAGACGAATCAGAAGAGAATGAATTGATTGTTTTATCAAGCAATATAGCTACAAAAGGATATGATTTGGATGAAATAATACCTTTGGATTAACGATTTAATTAAGAATGTAGATTATTAAGGAGCATAAGAGCAAGAATCTTCAAAGACGTGATTTTAATCAGTATATCACGTTCCTACCATATGACTATGTTCGCCATTTTGAAGATGGTACGGATGCGGAGATAACGAAGACATTCCAAGCCGTCGCTTGATTGTTAAATTTTAGAAAATCAAAACTTTATTCAAAAATACTGGTACGGCAAACCCGCTGAAAAATAGTGGGGACGTCGTATTAGTGGTTTACGTAGATACGTACTCCAAAAAGAACGATTATAAAAAGTAATATAATAGCGAAAAGTAGCTTAGTAGTGTGGGCGCTACATAATCACCCATTTTGAATCTCTTTTCGAGGTAGTTATATGCTATTCTTTAGAAGAGATTCTTTTTTCTATTTCAATTTTGCCTAGTAAAATGATACAAAAGAAAGAACAATTAAGAAAAATTTTGAAGGAGGAGTTTTCTCTTTATTTTTCTAGTAAGAAAGATTATGTAAAAGCTTATGTTCTAAATAGTGAGAGAAGTAACCATCTACTTCTCCATATTGCCCGCTAAAAAATAAGTATTACCTTTGCTG
>ERZ1031651.1-NODE-1-length-72401-cov-13.176430_pt1 | contig 72401 bp, 106 predicted proteins | sample MGYA00516703_ERZ1031651 | MGnify/ENA primary metagenome ERZ1031651 (study PRJEB33719, sample SAMN04261213) | wastewater metagenome | biome: rural village; feature: human; material: feces | host: Homo sapiens | place: El Salvador | collected 2013-01-07 ... | reverse complement strand
GCGAGATTAGCACATCGGTAGTGCACGGGCTTCCCAAGCCTGTGAGGCGGGTTCGACTCCCGTATCTCGCTCTAATACTAACAATCAACCACTTACGTCATTTTTGCTATTAAAAACATAATAAAACCAACCCATTTTCACCTACAAAACAGGTACAAAATCGTGCATAATGTACGCCAATGTGAGTAGTTTTGTGAGTAATATGTGAGTAAAATTGTGAGTAAATTAGTCCCTCCCTTATTTGGTTCATCTCTGCCATTGTCTGAAAATTCAGCACTGGAAGCGTAAACCTTTACGCACGATTTTTCAGGTTTTTCGATATAAGATACCGATATTTTTTATACCTTTGCATCAGATTTCAGAAAGATAAGAATTTCTTTTCTAATAGGTACGGTTCCTTTTTAATTAGGTTCAAATTCTTTTTCAGAAAGATATAGGTATCGAGAAAGAAATAGATGATATTCTATTATGGAACTAACGAATAAAACAAATAACAAACAATATAAACAGATCATGAAAGAGCTTTGGGCTACTGGCGACACCCAGAAGGTAGCAGAGGGCGTACTCGGCTTCGACTACATCTGGCAATACCAATTGAAAAGACAATATAAATAGGTATTATTAGAAGGTAAAAAGATAACGTAAAGTCCGGTAAGGCAAGCGAAAGCTTGATTCTTACCGGACTATTTTTTTATGAAATGGACTGACACTTGAGAAAAATTAAAGCCAATAGCTTAAGATAAATAAAGCCAATAGATGGCTGCAAGAACAGCAACGAGAATAACTCCCACCACCATCTTGACCATACAGGTTGCAACCTTCTTCAGGATAAAAAAAACAACAACTAGCGCCACCAGGGCAAAAGCGTAATAAAGGAAATCACTATCCATTTCGTCCCTCCTTTCTGAATGGCTTGCGGTTTGTCTCCTTAGGATTTCTGCCTCTTTCTTCGAAAGGTCTGTTGTCTTCCTTCATCGCTCTGACGAATTCATTTGGAATCGGAGTTTCGAATTCCATTGGCTGATGGGTTACCGGATGATAGAAGCAGAGAACATAGGCGTGCAGGCAAAGGCGACCGCATGGATCATCACCATTACCATACTTGATGTCTCCACATACAGGATGACCCATATCGGCTGTATGAACACGAATCTGGTTCTTGCGGCCTGTCTCCAACTTATACTCTACCAAAGAATGCGCTGTGGTTCGTTGTAGGGTATGGAAATGGGTAACAGCATACTTGCCACCATTGTCAGTATCGCTGGCAAAGGTAATGTACGCCTTGTTGTCCTTCAACCAGTTGGCAACCGTACCTTCATCCTCCTCCATCTCTCCTGAAACCAGCGCCACGTATCGGCGGTCGTATACATTATGATGCCAGTCATCTTCCAGGGCAAGTTCAGTCTGCTTGTCCTTGGCGTAAATCATCAAGCCCGAAGTATCTCGGTCAAGGCGGTGCACCACGTGAGCCTGACAGTTCTGACGGGTCTTGTGGAAGTAATCATCCAATACGCTCTTTACATTCAGGGTAGAATGACCGGCAGCCATACTGAGAATGCCTACGTTCTTTTCAATGACGATGAGATAACGATCCTCATAGACAATCTTAAGATAACGGCTCTTAAAGACATCCTGGTTCTTCTTGGTCTTGCTCACGCTTACCTTCATACCAGGTTTCAGGGCATAGTCAAACTGGGTGATGGTTTTGCCATCCACCTTGATTCCTCTACCCTGCAGAGTTTGCTTCACCTTGGTCTTGCTAGGACCTTTCACGTTTTCCATCAGCCATTCCAACAGCTGTGCTGGCTTTTCCACCTTGTAGTGGTCGTATTCATTGGGATTTCCGTAGCCATAGGCATTGTTGTTGTGCTTACTAAAATTTCCTTTTCTATTTTGTTGTCTCATGTTCTAAAACCAATTTCGTGTTTGGGATTCATCTTTTGTTCTTAACACTCAAACCGAGGAATCAGCCCCTATTGGCGCCAATTCAGCCTACAAAAGTAAGACTTTTCTGCAAAATAACAAAGAGGAGACCAATTTTTAACTAAAAATTAGTAACTTTTGCCAATAAAACATTGATATACAAATAATTTTTCGTACCTTTGCACCCAAATAAAGATAAAATCAGATAAAAAGATATTTAGAAATAAGGAATGATTACAGTACAGAATTGGGCATTCTAAGTCTGTAAGTCTCTGTATATCAGCAATAGTAGTAAAACAACAATCCTTTTATTTTACAGAAAAATGCTATAAAAAAGGTAATTTAAGGTAGTTTGAGGTTACTTTTTGCAAGTAATATGCAAGTGTGGTTTACCTGTAGATTGAAGGATTACAAAAGAAATCATCGCTATGAAGGTATATGTAGAGTCAAAGACAAACAAGGTGTTTTTCTCAGTAACCCACATGACGAAGAGGTTCTACGTCTACACCGGGTTGCAGACAACCGAGAAGTTCAGTGGCATGGTGTTCCCGAAGTCAGACAAGTCAGCGAAAGCGAAGACCAGAAGACTTGCAGAACTGTATGCCAAGTGTGAGAGCTATATCCTCGACCATCATGATGAGTCGCCGGATATGATGAAGGAGCATCTGAAGGAGATATGCACGGGAGCCAAGAAGGAAGACAAGTCTCCGTTTCTCAGCTTCATGAAGGCATTCGCCGAAACGAGAGAGAAGCCGAATACCAGGAGGAGCTACGAGAGAACCTACCGATGCATAGAGGCATACGACGGTAAGTGCAGCTTCAGCACCATAACCAAGGACTGGATTGAGGGGTTCATCAGGCATGAGATGGATAAGGGAAGGAAGATCAACGGAATCTCGAATGACATCACCCACATCAAGGCAATCTTCAAGAAGGCCATCGATGATGGCAAGACGCAGAACTTTCCGTTCCACTCCATCAAGCTCAAAAAGGAGGAAACCAGGAAGCGCTGTCTGTCACTGGAGCAGATGAGAGAGCTTAGGGATGCCAAATTACACGGCAAGCAGGCTCTGTACCGCGATTTCTTCATGTTGGGGTTCTATCTCATAGGTATCAACGTTTCTGACCTTCTGACGCTAAAGAAGGAGGATTTCCGCAACGGAAGAATAAGTTACTACCGAAATAAGACCGGTAGGCTGTACGATATCAAGGTGGAGCCAGAGGCTATGGAGATAATAAGCAGATACCGCAGCAGAAAGCCGCAGTACCTGCTCAGATTCTTCGAGGATGCAGGAACCTTCGATGTGGACCACTTCACGAACAACATGAACCGTACGCTGAGAAGGATTGGCCCGAAGGACCCTAGGGATATGAGAAAGTCGTCGCCTCACCCTATCGACAGTAAGATGTCAACGTACTACAACAGGCATAGCTGGGCGACGTTTGCGTCAGAGATTGGCATTCCGCTCGAAACAATCGGTCGAGCACTTGGCCACTCTGTATGGGACAATACTGTAACCGCAGTATATGTCAAGTACGACAAAAAGACCATAGACGAGGCGAACCGAAAAGTCATCGACTATCTGAACGGTTAACAAGTAAAAATCCCCACGCCATTTTACGTATGACGTGGGGAAAGTTGTTTTATGACAAGTATCTATTTGTAGAGTTCATTGAGTTCCTTGACAATCTCAACGATTTTATCGGAAATCTCAGATTCCTCCTTCTCTGCATGATTCATCGCGTCAACAAGCTGTCTCGATGTTATCTTGCGCTTGCAGTAATTGACCTTGGCGCGTTCGCATTTCCATCTTTCCCGCCACAGCTTCATCAGTAGTGTATAGAGGTTTACGAGCTTGCTCTTTTTGGCAATCTCTAGATGATCACTCTCAGCTTCCTTTAGCTTTTCCTTTGTCTCTATCAGCTCTATTTGAAGCTTTTCGTTACAGCGAAGGGTGTAGCAGACTTCAGAAACGAGGAAAGTCATGATGAAGCAATCTGCAAATATATTCCAAAAACCAAGGAACGCCTCCGCAATACAGACGCAAGTCCCGAGGATGATGCATACGACTAAGATGTCGATGCGGTCGAAAATCATTTTTAATCTTTCTTTCATATACTTAATCTTTTAAGTAAATACGCAGATTTTACGTATTTAGATTTTTATTTATATTCAAAATGTGGGATTTTCCCACATTTTAGAACCCGAGCGTCTGAGGAATCTCAATACCGACAAATTTCAGCAGATCACAGAATCTGTTGTCGTACCACTTAATCTGGGTCTGAGACTGAAACTTCGGATCCTGGATATTCTGACCGAAAGCCTCGAAGCCTTTGTTGAGCACCTTCCACTTCCATGGCTTGTTCTTATCCTTGCTAGGACGTGTAGCTTCGTGGATGACACCCTTAGCCATCAGGATCCTGTTGAATGCAACAGGAGTGAAAGGAATGTTGTTTTCCTTAAGAAGGTCTTTCGCAGCGTGGAGCGTAGGAGCCTCTGTGCCGGCATTAATACCTTGTGGAAGTAAACCGGCCATACCGGTATCTTTTCCTATCTCCTGAGCAATTCTCAGCTTGCTTGCCTCGTTGAGATTCAGAAACCCGACAACCCAGTTGGCATAGATAATCTTCTGCTGAGTCTTCTCTATCTCCGTCATCTCTCCAGAAGCAACCTTATGGAACACTCTACGATAAACCTCAAACACTGGGCGAACCTTGCGAGCAACGAAATACTCCAAACAAGCGGAAGTGAGGTAGTAATCGTCGGTTGGTCTTCCTGCACTGGAATTTTCCGCATTATTGCGGATAACTATAAAGTCCACATTCTCAATGAAGTTAGCCTTCAAACCACGCACGGCATTATCCTTTCGCTCGTAAGCTAACTGCCACACGTCGTCAAGATTCACAGAAAACTCCTTATTCTGCTTGTCTAACTCCAAAATACCACGGAAGTAACGCTCGATATCCGATGGGTTACTTGCCTTTGTCAAAGTCATATTGTTCATATCTAAATATTTTTAATCTCAAATCATTAAATACCGTTGTTGGCGGCATTGTGCTTCTGTCTTCTGCGGAGATTTTTCTTCCTGTTCTTCTCTCGCTTCTTCTCCACCTTTCTTCTCTCTTCAGGAGTAAGCTGAGTGAAGGCATTCTCCTTCTTCATCAGCTCGATGATAACGTTCTGCACCTTTTCGAGCACAAATTTTGGAGCCTCTGAGTCTCTTATGAAGACAGGATGCTTGCCCCTATGGCGGTCGTAGAACAAACTGTCGTCCTCTCCCTCAAGCTTCACGTTAATTCTGTGATGACCGAAAGGGGTTATGATGAGATTTGGACTACCTTTTACGCCTCTCTCAAGAGAACGAGGAACGTGGTGACTGAAATTATTCTCATCCAACCAAGCTTCCAACTTTTTAAGTTTTGTTTCATTCTTCATAATCTTTTTTCTTTTTTTCTCTCACGCACGTAGGACATAAGAGAGATTAAACAATACAATATAATCAAGCACTTACTTATAGTGTGAAACCGTCAAAAACAGAAACACTACCATTTAATCGGGCAAATTGCCCAAACTTTGCATCGGAGAGTAGAGCCCTCTCCCCTGCCTTGTTATTCCTTTCTTACTAGCTTTTTTGCCAGCATAACCATAGATGATGTGCCTTCCGCAGCTTGCCTTTGCATTTCTGTCTGTTATCGCATACGAACAAGGAATGCAGACGTACACATTATTTTCTCTCACGAAAGACGGATTGTTCCTTCCGAACTTTGCCAGAAGGCTTTTCACCTGATCCCCACATCTGCTGTCTGCCATGTGCAGCTCTGCAAATGTAGAGGAAATCTCTTTCTTTTCTTTGAGGCGTTTCTTTATTCCGCTAATTGAGCCATGAGACATCCCAACTGCACTCTCCAGCTGAGAGAAAGGAATGTGTGAGTAGCGACACAAGCGGTTGTTTGCACTTACGTGTGAGCTGTTCGCCTCCATACTTCCTATCTGATGCAGGAAAAGTAACTCGTTGAGTCTGTTGTATATTTCTTTCAGCGTAATCTCTTTGCTTACTTCTATGGTAAACATATTTGCACCCTTGAATACTCTTCCCTTCTTGTTTCGCTTTATAGTGTTATCCTTGAAAGAGTTCACTATGAAGCGTCCATCTTCCTGAACTGAGAACAACTCGGAAGACCTGATGGCTTGGAGTATCATTTGTGCTTTCGTATGCCCGATATGAAGTGCCCGCATCAAATCACGCGTACCCATATCAAACATTACGGAATTGCTATGCTGCATCTTGCACCAGATGGCAAAGGATAGAACGGTCATACGCTTGCTGCGCTCCGCCCTGGAACGCCCCCTTGCGTACCGCTCTACCAATTCAACCAATATGTGTAAGCATTTTCTCTGCATAGCATAAAAATAAAAGGATTTCAAAAAGTGAAGCACCACTTAATGAAATCCATTTTTCTATTCGGTTCCTTTCGGACACCTACTAAATTTCCTTGCAAATAATACCAATGTGCTTCTTGCGTATTAATGCGTCGATGCAAAGATACTTCATTACTTTCATTTGCGCAAACGTGATTTTTTGCGTTTTTATATGCTCATTCAAGTAAAAAGTAAAGACAAAGCTCTCGAAAGTGCTGATTTGGCTAGATGTTTCAATTAGAGTAAAAACAATATTTTGCGCTATTCATTAAAGTATAGAATATTTACATTCACATATTTTAAGAGAAGATTGTGTTTTTCGGTGTGTTTTTAGTGGTGACTTTTAATAAAATAGCCGCCCATCTGTAAAGTGATAAGCGGCTAGTTGCGGTCTAGAACTTCCATACCTGGGTCTGATACTGCGTATCGTGGGATACGACCATCTTGGAGAAGTTGTCTATAGTGTTGCAGATTTCGTTAGCCTCTGCTTTCTTCAATAACTCCTCTGCTTCATTCTCTGTATCGAACAGGGCTGCATCAGTTCTTGATGAAACGTAGTGCAGCTCACTTCCGAGAAATGCAACCATCTCGTTACTTTCATTATAGACGGTCACATAATACACCTTTCTTCTTCCTAGGATTTCTCCTGTTGAATTCTGTAATCTCATATCTAGTTGACTTTACCGTGATGTCGAGGGCTTGGTTATTAATTGGCAGGAGCCGAAGCTCCTTGGTTTGGCTAATCGGGGCTGTTTTTAAAATCCCCTCCTACCCTCACGGGCAAGAGAGGACAACCATTTAAACAAATCTAGTTATGAAAACTAGAAGTATATCATTTTCCACCTTTGATGATATCGAATACCCGATGCTCACCATCAGCGGAAAGTCTGTTACCGTCTTCGTCGCATATATGGCCATCTTCGTTGACCCATATCTTCTGGTTGAACATCTCTTCACACATACCGATGGAAAGAAGGTATTCCTGCGCTTCAATGGAAACATTCTTGCCAGTATTCTCTGCCTGCATGAAGTTTTCTATGAGCTCCGGGTTAAGGTCAGGCGCCGTATCGTCGTACTCGTCCATCTCCTCGTGGTATTGGAAGTTCAGTGACTCCAATTCCTTTACCATAGCGGAGTTCGTAGAAATCTCGCCTGTGAGTGCCTTTATGACCGTCTGCTTTATAAGCTCGGCATACTTTTCCTGACACTCATTGATGAGTTCTTTTTTATTATCTTCTGCCATATTCGTTATTTAATTGGTTAAACAATAGCAGGAGATGGCTAATGGCCACCTCCAGTTTTAGCTTGGTCCTTGCCGAGACCATTATCGAGGTCTTCGTCATAGACTCCGAAGAGCTTCAGGGTATTGCTGTCAATCTCGGTCTTTCCGACAATGTAGCGCATCGTCATCTGAATATTGGGCTTACCATTGCTGGTATGGCCCATCATGACGGCAATCTGTTCCAATGGTACGCCTTTCTTGGAAAGATTCGTTGCGAACGAACGTCTGCCGGTGTGCGAAGAGATGAAGCGGTACTTCTTTCCGGTCTCCTCCTTTCCAGCCTTGAATACCTTCGTGTTCGCATCTATTCCGCATTCACGGCAGATGTCACGAAGGGTTCGGTTGAAGGTCATCTCGCTGATTTCGCCAGGGAGAGGCTCTGGGCCCGTGCCGCTTACCAGGAACGGACGGAGCTTCTTGTGAAGAGGAACCCTTACCTCTGTCTTGGTCTTCTGTGACACATACACCAGGAAGTGCCCGGTATCATCGATGTTCTCAGGAGTTATCCTCTGGCAGTCGCTGTAGCGCGCACCGCAGAGGCATTCCATGAGGAACATGCGCTGAACATATCTCTTCGTTTGTCCTCTTGGATTGTAATTGATGATTCTGTTTATCTCCTCATCCGAGAGATAGACGGACTGGACAGGCACTGCCTTCGTTCTGAGTATCTTTCCGAACGTCGGGCTGTTGATCTCCTTTGTAGCATCGTTCTCACGTATGACCGCCTTGATGGTGGCGCATACGGTCTTTGCGGAGTTAGGGGCATAGTTCTCCTGGATTTTCTCGAATAGGTCACGGAGGTTGTCGTCGGTGATATCTTCCCATAATGGCTTATGGCCCAACATCTCTTCGAACATTCTCACGACCTTGATGAACTTCGGATACTTCCAGATATAAGCTCCATAGAAGGTGTTGTGTCTCCACGCGTTGTCGTGATAGTTGGCGAACCAGCCCTGCTTGATAGCGAGCTTGTACTTCTCCTGCTGGACAGGACTCAGCAGACGCTCCCAGTCTCTTGTCTTGATTCTTATTTCTTCTGTCATAATTCTATTATTTTGGTTATTAGTGGCAAAGATACGAAAGTTTATAAAATAAACCATCATCTTTGCCCTTTTTAACGCTAAATTAACTTTCGAACTCATCGTTTAGCTCGTAAGCAATACGGGCGAGCGACTCGAAATCCATCTCAAAATCCATAGGGGATACTCTCTTCACCACTCTTTTGTAGCTCATCATACGTAGCGTGATAGTCGGGATAGCGGTATCCTTGCCGTTAGTTTCAATGAGGACAGCTTCGAAAAGCCCGTCGCTGCACATAACCGGATGCTTCAGTTCTTTGCTGAGGATTCCGCGCTCTCTCATTATCTCACGGATGGTGCATGCAAGCTCCATCTTTGCTGTTGAACGCAACTCATCAATCTTGTCTTTCAATACTTTTCTATCCATAATCTTAATATTTTGGTTTAAATTGATGCCCACCGTTCCCGGCAGGCTTGTTTGGCTTAGTCTTTTCTTTCGATATCAAGGCCCGTAAGCACGCCTTTCATATAGGCTAATGTCTCTTCCTTGCATTCCGATAGAAACTTCTGGCAGCCATCAATGATAACGCCGTACTTACCGCTCGGATAATTCTGTAGAGAGCACGAGTGGTAATGCTTTCCGGATTTCTCCTCGATTTCTCCTGCGAGTCGCTTCCCTTCGTCGGTCTCATTTGGACGATTTTCTGGGTACTCATCGTAAAAATACTCGTGCCATAAATCTAGTAGCATATCCTTGCAATCCTCCATATCTTGCAAAATATCCGATAATTTGTATGGCGCGCCGTTAGCACCATGTCCATCCTCGCCAATCCATTTACTGGCTTCCTCGTCAGGATCGAAGTCGCTATAATATTGATACAACTTATCCATGAAGTCAGACTTATTGCCATTCTCGAACCAAATTGTGGCGATGAAATCTTGGCCTTGTGGGGAATACTTCTCTAACTCGACGCAAACCTCACCTCTTTCGTTAGGTGTATCGTCAACATTATAACTCCATCCTAAATCCTCTGCTAATTTTAAAAAATCATTCATATTTTTAATTTTAATTGGTTAATAATAGGAGCGTGAAACAATAATGTTCCACGCATTTTTCGGCTTTAAACCGGCAGAGACACGATGTATTCCTTCTTCTTCTTTCGTGTTCTGCCCGTTACGGAATATCCGCAGATGTTTCTCAGAGAGAGTGCGGCTTCCGTAAGAAAAGGCTCGTTGACAAAGATTATCGGTCTCATCATCTTATTCCGTACCATAAACTGATAGTCGATGAAGTCGAATGGGTCGTCGGGGTCTTCAGATTTCTTCTTCCAGATGCTTACGTCCAGCATTTCAATGAAGTCTCCCTCTGGTGGATTATCCATATCAAGGAACCTCTTCGGGAGAAGCAAAATTGTTTCCTTTGGTTCATGTGTCATAAAGAAATCTGAAACAACGCTACAGAATATGTTCAGATTGAACACCTTAGGCTTCAAGCCCTTTGCCTTCAAGATCTCATTAACGTTAACGATTCTTGCTACTGCCATAATTCACAAAATTTTAATTGGTTAAACATAGTACCCTCCGAAGAGGGCTTTTGGCTAGTGTGCAAGGAATCCTATCGCCTGACCTTTTCCGATGGACTAGCATAGTCTGTCTTCCTTCAGGCACTCTGTGCAGTTTCCGGTACACAGACGTGTTCCTTCCGGAGCAGACGTTCCGCTCTCGAAGATAGGATGCGCCTCAGGGAATCCGTGACGGTTGTCCATCTTGAGACCAAGCCATCCGCTGAATAGGATGTGCATGTTCTCAGGAATGACGTTGCCCTCATCGAGGTACTCGTTACACACATCGAACATCTTCGTGAACGCCAGGAACTTGGTATCCTTATGCTTGTGAGCAATCTCGCACATCTTGTCAAGATACCATTTATTCTGTATGTCGCCGCCGATATGGAATCTGAATGCTCTAGGATAGCGGTAGTTGAGGTAGTCATCAATCTCCCTGAAGTATCGTTCGGGATCCTCATGGTAGATTGCAGAGTTGATGGCTCTCGTCTTGATGACCTCCTTGTAAATCATGTCGTTGCGGAGGTCATAGCAGCTCTTGGCGCAGATAGCGCAGTTCCCGCAGTCCATGACAGGGATGAGTGATATAGACGGGATTGCTCCCAACTTGGTATTACCATCACTAATCTTGACGTGCAAGTCGCTGACATTCTCTAATGCGTTCTCATAAGCTGCCTGTGCCTTTGACAGACGAGTCTTCATTCCTTCCTTACCTAATGTCCAGTAATTTCTACTCATAATTCTAATTTAATTGGTTAAACTTGGGGAACAAAAAACCGGCGTGTCTCACGACAGACCGGTTTGAACCATTTAAACAAAATCTAGTTATGATAAGGAGTCAGCCGCTGTTAACGACTGACATGTTTGGCTAATCTTCATCTACTTTTACATTGTAGTGAAATCTTACTGTAAGGTAGTCTGTACTCAGAGAGAATGTATAGATTAAAGGCTCTGCCTGGCGTTCGTCGAGATACTGCTTCGTCTTGTAACAATATATGTTGTTTTTGGACTCGCCTGTTAGTCGTTTGACAATCTCTCTGCCCCACTCTGATGTACTACACGGGCGTAACTTCTTGACAGACAGATAGTTACCGTTATACTCTATCATTGTAGGTACACCACCGACAAATCCCAAGGAGAACTTGTTACTAAGATATTGCGAATCGTCAAAGATAGCATCTAGAAGTGATTCCTCAACGACATTCTTTCCGTCAATAGGAGCCTTAACATACTTCCTTGTGGCTACATTAATCTCTTTCATAATCCTTAATTTCATTGGTTAGACATTGAATCGGTTACCGAATCAGTAACCGACTTTTGGCTAGAATGGCTCCCGGCTCGCGCCTTACTCTAAAAGTTTGATCTAGAGAGCTTAGATTGAAGGATTACCTCCAGTAGTAACTGGAGGAGATCCTTCGTTGAAGAAGCTCTTGTGAATTCTTGCCGGGCCACCATACTACAGGCGGCGAACCTTACTACTTACTGGCGATTATCTTCTCGACCTTAGCCTTATGCCACTCGTTAATCTTGCCCTGGATGTCGATATCGTTCTCTATAATGAGCTGCTTGAGAACACCGAGCATTCTCCAACCCTCTTCGTCGTAGAGCTTGGCTTTGGACTCAAGCTCCTTCAACGAGTTGGCTTCTGACATCTTTCGTCCGTTTTTCCAGAATCTGGCTCCGTGGAACATGATGAGGTTTCTCATCGTGTAGTAGGAGCCGGAACCCTTATAGGCATTGATGAAGGCATCAGACTGCTTGGTGTCCCATGCGAGATGCTTGCGCTTCTTGTTGAACTCGTGAACAGCATCGTAGACTTCCTTGTAGGTATTGCTGTCATACATCTTGCGCGCAAGATTACCGAGAGGAGCATATACCTTCTCTTCCAAGTCTGCGACGAAGATATCCTTGTTCTGAAGACGTACGTAAGGATTGCCCTTACAGGTATGCTTGAAAAAAGCCTTTGTCTTCTTTCCGTTCTTGTCTTTCTTGACCTTCCAAATAAGGTTGTCGTCCACGTATTTGCGGAGCTTATTGATGTAGTCATAAGCCATATCGGCAGCAACGTAGCCTCCGAACCATCTGTTTCTCGCACCGGCATTCTCGTGATCCCCGTGAGCTGCCATCTTCATCTGAGCATAGAGCTCATTTTCAAGTATGCGCCACTGGTACTCGTAGCCCTTGTGCTGCAAGACCTGGTTGAATGACCAGTTCCATCCGTCCATCTGTCTGAGCATGTGGAACATCTGGCTCATCACCCAACGGCGGAACAGCTTCCAGTTACTTACGTATCCACCCTCGACAATCTGCTTGCCTACCGCATCGATGGTTGCATCGTCCATATCAACAGGGACAGCCGCACCGTTCTCGATCTTGATAAGCTTGTCGTCACCGAGAGGGAAGTACTTACTTACGTCAACGCCTGCTGCCTTAAGAGCTTCGAGACGCATCTGCGCCTTTGTCTTCTTGGTAGCTGCTGTAGCCTCTACGTTCTTTGTTACGATGTTCAAGTTCTCACCAGTGATTGTTACAATCTGCTTCATAATTCTATAAAATTTAAATTGGTTTGTAATAAATTATTTAACTCTAGTGGATGAGGCTTACGCCCCACCCTTGTTTGGCTCAATCCAGTCTCTGAGGATAATCAGGTCCTTGTCATTCTTTGAACACCAGAACCACGTTCCCCATCTGCCGTCCCAGTAGAGGTTGCCTCTGAGTAGCTGGACCAGTACGTACAGCTCCAGCTTGCATCTTGCTAGCTCACGTCGCTCTCCGTACATCATATCTTCGTCTGAGAGCTCTTTCTCAGGCAAAGCCTTGAAGTAGTAGCGGCGATGTGATTCGGAACGCTCAGACGGCACAGAATGCTTGTATGCCGCATATCTCTGCTCGATGCCAACAAACACTACCTCAGGTGTAAGGTAAGGTGTGTCCTTCGGCTTGTCTTCCTCGGACATTACTACCTTTCCGTTCACTCTACATATTCTCTTCTGAAAGTTGATGGTGAACTTAGCACCATTCTCAACTGCATTGATAATCTCGTCGCATGTCATATTCTTGAATATTGGTTAATAGGAATCCCACTATTGCGTGGGATTTTTTTAGTTAAGCCATACCTCTTTGGTTTCACAATCTAGATCTCCGCACATAACCGCATAGCCATTTGCCCATGCGTCATACGCTTTTTCTCTAGCTTCCTCTTCACTACTAGCTTCAACGTCCACAAATCCGTTCGACGTTTCAATAATTCCTACACGATATTTTCTTTTCATAATTCTTAAAAATTGGTTTATAGGAATGGAGCATTACAGCTCCATATTTTTGGCTTCTTCAACCAAGTCGTAATAATCTCCCTCGCTATAGAGCTCAAACTCATCTTTATCACTCCAATTCTTTGCTCGTATATATAGGTAGAATGCTTGTTCGATAGTCAGGCCTGTAGCAGGTGTACTCGCAAGAACTTCGGCCATACATACGTCATCGTTGAAGTAATCCTCTTTCAGCTGATTGAATGTTATTTTCTCCATAATTCTAATATATTGGTTAATATGAAGGCGTAGAATTGCTACGCCGTTTTTAGCTTCCCTTGAGTGCTGATATATAGGAACGCACCTCAAACAGGGTAAACTCATTGTCGGAACACGACTTTCTTAAAGAGAACGCAAATTCCCTTCCTTCGATCACGTACTGGCAATTCGAACTAGTGTCATCGCACCTTGATATCTCTATTATGATATCGTTTCGTGTGCTTCCGGTAAATATGCCTACTCGTAAAGTCTTGTCGTAAGCATACTCCATCTGGATCTCCTGCAACTGCTTAAGTATCGACTTGATCACATCTTTCTTTTTTCTTCTCATAATTCTAAAGCATTGGTTAATAGTAGTGCGCTCATAGAATCTGTTACGTAACTTTATGCTTTTGATATATACAGTATTATAGTCCTGAGACTCCTGGATATAATCCAGTGATTCTCAGGATGCTGAATACTGTATTTACAATCGATTCTCCTTGCGCACCATTCGGCTCGCAATAGCTATAGCATAGTCTCAGTAGAGTGTTGCATTCCTGTATCGTCTTGATTATTGCATGTATAAGAACGGGACGCGTACCGGGCAACCGCCAGGTTGTGTCCCGTTGTCACATTACATGCAACTGAATCTGTTCTACTCTTGGCTATGCGGACTGCAATGTCCACTTGGTTGTTGCAGGTACACTCATAGGTCTGTTGCCTTCCTCTATCTTGACGATTGAGGAATCTTGCAATACGCGAGATTGCTGGTATCACCAGCCTTATCGCGTTGATACAGAGATCGCGACATAAAGAATTCCTCCTCGTGTACCTCGTTTGGCAATAACGTTGTCTTCATCTGAGAGCGTGGCACGTAGCTATAACAGCTTGATTCGAGGGCTGTTGTAAGCCGCCGGAGTACCGGATAGTGTTCCGGGAGGCCGGCGGCGTGGAAACAGCACTCATAAATTAACTCCCCTCTGAAGACTCCCCTCGTGCTAGGGTGATTCCCTGACCGATGGCTCGGCACAATACTTTATGTTTCTGATTTGACACAGGATTCGCCAGAATAGATGATCCAGGACGTCGTAAGTAGTATACGACGACGTCCAGGATCAACTACTCTGGTTAAGATACCTGTTTTATAAACTTTTGCCATCCGTCAGGGATTGGTGGTGTGCGCCACCGGTGGAAGTCATACGGACTGGCACATTTCTGTACTTCGTTGATGAGCTACGCCTTGTGCGCGAATTCGTCGACAATCCGTCTCAAGTTGCAAACTTGCGAACTTGGACGCATCGTCGACAAATCCCGTTATAGAGGCGCTAGCCTGAATCTGCCCGTCCTTCTTCCACGTCCGTGTGCTCGGTTACAGAGTATGCCGGTCAGAAGATACTGCGCATAGCTTTATCAGATTGATAGTATCCTGGTGGAGAGGATGTTGGACCATCTCTAATCAGAGATAGGTCCACATCATTCGAGACCGGATGGTTAATCGTCGCTCTTCATTCCGGCAAAATCCTTGCGCTAGGATGCTCATCTACAGAGTATTCACTAATGTGTTGTACGCTGCCCTGCTCGTTCGCAAGGCATTCTGAGCACAACCGATTGATAGATACCCCTTGATTTCGCTCTCTGTCTTACTCCTGTTTGTTGTCACGTTCCTGCCACGGCCTCGGTCTATGCAACCTACAGCCTGGGTCTTTACGTATCCGAGACCACCGACCTTTCTCTTGCCTGTCTTGACCGCACGGATGCAGTCCATGACGAATGCGTTGAGCTTGTCGATGTCCTCTTTCACGTTTATGACGGGAAGAACCTGAGTAGCCCAGGAATAATCGCAGTACCCTTTGTAGAGATATCTGTTTACTGCATTGATGGCTTTCGTCATCGTAGTATCACGCTTCTTTATCGTCCTTTTCTCAATCTCCTTCTGGAAGGTCTTGATACGTGTGGACGACAGAGAGATGTTGTGACCCTTGATGGAATACCCGAGGAACTTGAACCAGTGATTAGCATCAAGATACTCAACTTTCTTCGGGTTGAGCTTCATCTGCATCTTCATCAGTTCATCCTGCATGATAGTCATTGCCTTCTCGTAGTCCTTACCGACAAACAGCGTGTCGTCAGAGTAACGGATGTAATATCCGTCAAGACCAGACAACAGCTCATCTATATGGTACAGGACCACATCGGCAAGCCACGCAGCAACAGAGCATCCCTGCTTAAGAGACTGGTAGCAACTGGTAAGATTGCCATCTGTGTCGAAATACAGGTCTGTGTGATAGTAGTCACGGATGACATCTATCAGCGCAGACTTTCCGTGCTTTTCCTCAACCTTGTCGAACGCCCAGTCGATGAACTCGATGGGTACTGAATCAAAATACTTGGATAAGTCGGATTTCCAACCGATGACATTCCCGTTTGCAGAGCATATCTTCCGAGACACTTCCTGCACCACACGACCGCAGCCGATACCTTTCTGGTATGACGTGCAGCGTGGATGCACCATCTCTGGCATCAGCTCGAACAGGAGGTCGTTGGCTATGCTCAGGAGGATTCTGTCCACAGCCTCATTCACATAGACTGTACGGAAATCTCCGTTGTCTTTCGGAATCTTGGCTGTATGAGGCGGCATTATCTTGTAATTGCCGCTCTTGATCCTCTGATACATAGCTAGACGAGCCTTTGGCTCTGTCAGCTGATACATTACTGCTTTGTTCATGTCCTTGAATAAGCCTTTCTCGATAGCGTACTGCCATCTGGCTTTCTCGAAGAACATACTTAGGATTCTGTCTTCATTCATAATTCTTCTTGTTTTGGTTTGTGTGGTGGTACGTGACCACCTTTTTAGCTAAACCCAATATTCTCCGTAGTCTTCGTCATAGTGAGTGTAATAGTCGGCTGCTGCCTGGTCCGCATCGTAATCCATCTGAGCCATCTCCTCCGCTACTGCCCTATCTCCGCACTCACGGAAATATTTCTCTTCCAATTCTTTTTGCATTTCTCTTGTCATAATCGTAATGTTTTGGTTATTGTGCGCAGTCTTTAGCTGCGCTTTTCAGCTTTTCGTTTCATATACTCCTGCCACCATTCCTGGATTTTCATTTCTCCTGCGTGCAGTCTTTTCCAATAGTCTTCTGAACAAGCTATCGATGTAAGCTTGTCTGCTAACTCTGCCTGATTCTCCATGATTCCTACGAGTTTAGTTTTCTGATAACTGCATTTACCTCATCGATATATGAGTTACTTCTCTCTATCTGTTCTTTGTCGTCTTTCTTGATGGCGATTTTAAGAGTGACCTTCTCGTTGGCTATCAATGCCGCTAGTCCATGCTTAATCATACAGATGTCCTGTATTCCTAAATTCTTCATATCTATAATGTTTTGGTTATTGGTAGGGAGATTGCTCTCCCCGTTTGGCTTAGTCGATATGCTGATAAGTCTCGCCGTTCTCTTTCTCGTAATCTGCGTAGAACTGCTGGTCAGATTCAACTTGCACCTGTTCTCCTACAAAATCGTCTGAGTCGAGAACGATTTCGCAGTTATGGTAGGCATCGTTCACTGCACTCACTGCCTCAGCCTCACTCTCGGCATCAACGCTCACTACCTTGTTTAAAGTCTCTGTGACTGATACGTAATATCTCTTCATAATTCCTGTAATTTGGTTAATAATGTCAGAGGGATTGCTCCCTCCGTTTTTAGGCTAATGCGTTCAACACTCTGTGGGCATTATAGGCTATGGGGTTTTTGTATTTTACCTTCTCCCACTTTTTGCGCTCACAAACTTTCAGGCAATACTCATGTGCTATATTCTCTGATAGTGCATCGAACGTGTTGTGTGTAATATCTGATGGCTTACCGAAATAAACTCTGTAACCATCCCTGTAGCATACTATACGTCTGCCAAGCCTGTAGATTGTTCTACTGCCTTTCTCTACAAATGTAATTCTTTCCATAATTCTCTGTATTTGGTTATTGGAAGAGGAGCATGCAAGCTCCCCTTGGTTAGGCTGTTTCTTTTAGTTTGATTCCATTCTCTTCGAGAGCGACCTTGATTAGCTCGTCAGAGTCCTCGTAGTACTCTCCCCAGCAGGAGTCAATCTGTTCCCAGTCGTAGTCGTCCTCCGGCTCACGACCTATTTCCGTGAAGACTTTCTTGTAGTGGACTTTCTTCTCCAAGACGAATCCCTTGACATCGCCCCACATCCAAAGACCTATGCACTTAGTCTCATCCTCAAATAAGTCCAAGGCTCGCTTTCTCCAGTTCTTCGTATTAGTGTCACAATACTTGGAGAAGCGCTTCTTGTCGCAGTAGGCATATCCGCTAACATAATCTCCCTGACTGTAGCCAGTAGATGACCACTCGTAGAATGCAATATCCTTGCAGTCATGCAGAAGATACGTGAAATCGTCCTCTTCGAGGATATCACAAAGCTCCTCTCTATAGTCGAATCTCTTCAAGTCGCTCGGGCAGAACTCTTCGTGGTTGTACCACTCACCCTTGTACAGATTCTCAAGATACCACATGTGCTCGCTCTTGTCATAGCGCATACGGAAGCTATCGACATTTTCGCTATTGATGTAGTCGATAATCTTCTTTTGTGACACATATTTGCAGACAAGCTCTTTCAAAGCATCCTCTGCATTTTTAGCGTCAACTTCGCTGCTGCAACCACGAGACAGACCTCTATTGTATCCGTAGTCGGAATAGTCCCAGAAGTAAACTCCTACCAAATCCCATGCAGTGCAAGGGCATTCGGCATCCTCATCCTGGTAAATGGTGATTCTGTAATCACCGATTTCCTTCTTTGCAAATTCGTAACTCATATCTAATATCATTTAAATGGTTAAACATTGAATATCCCCATGCTAGGGGATATTGTTAGGCTTCCTCCATCATAGAGTGAATCTCTTCAAGCTCGTTGGAGAAATTGTACTTGATGTTGTACGTACCGAATGCTTTGAAATACCATTCTTCGAGGTACGCTCTGTCCTTGCTAGCCTGCTCGCTGTCCTCTGTGGAATCGAGTCTGGCTACCATCTGAGGATAAAAGTCGTAGTAATCATCACCATCGTAGTCTGATGCCCACCAAACACCTGTTCTGTGCTTAGGGTAGTCCTCGTACAGATTGGCAAAATTGCCATCCATGTGCTGGTCATTAAGATGGAGATATTTCTTCATTTTCTTGTTTGCCTTATGGGTAAACTCCCACGCAAGAGACTGGATATTCTTTTCGAATATATCGGCAATGTATTCTTCTAGATCCTCTGCGTCATCGAAATTTTCAAGACACTCACGATATAGTTCCTCGATAGTCTTGGCGAAGCTTTCAACTCCGATATAATCGGCTACTTTCTCGACAACTTCACCCTTGTTGTTCATAACAACTTCTACAATATTCTTTTCCATAATTCATCTGTTTAAATGGTTGATAATGGTTCCCTCCGAAGAGGGATTTTAGCTGATTAAACTCTCATTGAGCGTGTACGTATCAATGTCGTACTCGTAATCGGTTCCGTTGGTACACTGAGATTGGTGGCGGTAACCACGCAAATCCTCAATCTGCTCTTTTGTTGCTCCGTCGTCCTTGGCTACCTTACAACATCTTCTGATACTACCTGCTACAACAAGTAATTCACGGCTATCGTATGTATGCCAGTTGTCTGTGCGATAGAGCGCATAAACTTTCTTTGCCATAATTCTATTTTTAAATGGGTTCGTAATGGTTCCCCACATTATCGTGGGGAGTTTTAGCTAATTATGGCGATATCGCCACATTTTCTGTAGAAATGCTTGTATGCTTCAAGCTCATCTGTCCCAGGAACATCTGTAACCTCTAGTTTGCCGGTATCCTTGTTCACCTCAGCTACTGAGAATGTATTGTCGTGCGTCCACTTGAAGAGATCCACGCGTCTTGCCGCATTCTCTGCTGTTTCTACGATTTCGCACTTCAGCAAATCGTCATTCAGGATTTTCTCTAATTCACTCATAATTATAGATTAATTATAGTCACACATTATTTCTGTCTCACTGATAATTTCAGCACAATACTTGCAGCGATGGCACATTATGTAGCCTTTTGCCAGTAATTTGCTGAACTTCGGGTATGGGCATTTCTCGCCCATGCCAGCTCTCGTAATCTCAATTTTCTTCATATTTCAATCTGTTTGGTTAATAGAAATCCCCACCCGTGAGAGTGAGGATTGGTTTGGCTTAATACAGACAAGCCCTGAAACAAAGCTTGTCGCTTATCACACCATCTTTCTGCAATCCGTCCTTCCAGTCATTGAAAGTCATGTTCAAGTCAAGGTTGAACTTTGTCTTCTTGCCAGTGTAGTCGATACCACACTCGTCGCAAAACTGCCAGAATGCTTCACGAAGCAGCTTCTGGTTTGTGATCTGATATTTATTCGCCATAATTCAAATAATTTATCTTGGTTAAACAATAGAAGGCACGCTCAGACATGGGCGCACCTTTTTAGGCAAATACTACTCTTCTTCATCCTCTTCCTCTTCTTCGTCTTCTTCTTCGTCAAGACAATAATAGCTGTCAAGCTCATCTGTGCCGGAGTAGCCTTCATCTTTACACTGCTCGTAACTGCGTAGTCCTGTCTTGGCATAAATAATGTCTGTCATCGTTTCCTCGTTTAAGCCATTTATATCCGAGACAAGTCTAACCTCGTCCTCTGTGGCGATATTGTTATCAACAATGAAATCCCACAGCATAGCCTCAATACTTTCTTTCATATCCTTTGAATATTTTGTTAATAATAGTTCCTACGTGTCTCCACGCAGGATTTTTGGCTTAGCGCTCCTCTACTTTCACGCTCACGGCATAAGGCAGGTTATCTCTGTCAACCTCCTCCCATTCATACTCAACGATTGTGCTCATGTATCTGTTCTCCATCTTGTGGATGGCGCCATCTATAGTTCTCTTACTGATGGTGCATCTCGTCTTCTCGACCTTGAACTTGACGTGAGCCATGTATCCGTCATTAGTGAACTCAACGAGTCCTTCTCTTCTCGCAACTGCCACACATCCGTGGAATGCGTTGATGAATACATACTTTTCTCCATCGAAATACACGTCAACGCGCGTATTGTTCTCTGTTCTCTTTATATACTCCATATCTATTGTATTTTTAGTTCAACATGGTTTCTGTGCAGATAGACTGCACAGAATGTTTGGCTAGAATTTGCGAGGGCGCATATAGGCACGCTCGATTTCCTGGGCTTTCCTATCTACTCTCGCCGTGCGTCTGAAATACTCGCTCTTGTCGAGCTTCTTTCTCGCACACTCCCCGCTGATAACTGCCTTGTGGCTCGCTACGAGCCTGGCAAGGAATCTTCTGTCTCCGTCTGTCATAATTCTGAATTTTATTGGTTAATAATAGAAGTGTAGCCCTATAGGAGGACTACATTTGATTAGGCTATCTTTCTCCAACCTCCCTGAAACGGATGACCTCCGGCATCAACGCACGCCTCAATTTCCTCAACAGATAGGTAGTCAATACGTATATACGCAGGATAACAATCAGGGTCCTCCATTGTTGGGTCTGTGTAGCAGTGCATATCATCCTCGTCGTCAGCCTCGTAATCGTACAGTCCGTACAACTCATTCTTTTGGCAATACACGAGATAACGCTCCATTGCTTGCTCCAAGTCGTAAGCGTAGATGTCAATGATAGGCTCTACGTAGTAGAACCGGTACAAATGCGTACCATCTTCCTTTGTATTAAATGTGTTCATAATTTATTCTGTTTTGGTTAATAGCAGGCAGCACATTATCGTACTGCCAAGTTCTGGCTAGAGATTGTACACCGGACTTTCTGAAGCACATAGAATCGTAGGACCGGTGAGGATGGAGAATGCACAAGGGTCGAAACCCTCGATTTTCTTCATGCTCTCGATATGCTTCTGAATTTCTGCTCGTATGGATGACAGATTCAGTCTGCCGTCAATAGGCATAACGGAATCCATACCAGTCATTTCCACGATACTGAAATCATCTGTAAATCTCATGTTCACAAGGTCAAACTTGTTAATCTTGTGATAAAATTGTACCCATTTACTCATAATTCTACATTTTTGGTTTGTAGGAGAGGGAGATAAAACTCCCTCAGTTTTCAGGCTGTGTGCTCCTTGATGAAGTTCGTGAGCTTTGCTAGCTCGGAATCAATTTCCTCACGGCTATCTACGCAGGACAGATTTAGATAAAGGGCATCATCGGCGGAAACATTTGTATACACGGAAATATATTCTCCTTTTTTGCCCACGCTTATCTCGAAGATCAGCTTCTCGTTACCAAACAAGTCACGCTGCATCTCCTGCAATCTAGGCAGAATCTTACTGCGCAGATAATCTCTGCACTCTTCCCACTTGGGATTTTCTAATTTCTTCATAATCTTAAAATATTGGTGAATAGTATGCGTGACAATCGCCACGCACATTTTTTAGCCCATGCACAGCACCGCTATCTCCGAGAAACTTTTGGAGATAGCCTCCTTGCTACGATAATCTCTGTAGCCTCTAGTATTGTTGTTGTGCCACTGGCGTGCAGCAATTTTAATTTTCTCCATCTCGTGGAGCAATGCACGTTCGAAGTTCTTTTGTGATTTTCTGTCTTGCATAATTCTTCCGTTTAAATGGTTTAACATAGTATGCCCAGGAAACGCCTGAGCACATTTTTGACTACTCGTACTTGTTGAGCATGAAAATCATAATAACGCCATCGCCATTCTGGAGAGTCTGGCACTTGTTCTCGTCATTCATTATGCTTTCGCATATTCTCTCAAAGAACGGATATGGGTCTCCGTCAATACTCTTGTAATACAATGCCATGTACGTACCAGGGATGAGAGGATAAGAATCCTCAGGATCTCCGCCGAATACGTCACACGCCTGTGTATCAATCAGAACACGACGTACAGAGAAATTGTCCTCAACTTCCTGTGCGTCCATTCCACGCAAGAGGTCGATAACCTCATTCTTGCTCAAATCTTGCTTTAATATTCTATCCATATTTCTCTAATAATTTGGTTAATACTAGATACCGCCCGAATATCTCCAAGCGGTAGTTTTGGCTAGTCATAGATATCCTCTATCTGCTGCTGGATGGCATCTATCATTATACAGATAATAAACAGACCGCACATTTCAAGAACCGCAGAATATAAAACTGCTTGAAAATCTCCAAGCACAAATCCTACGATGGCAATGAAACCACACACGAAACTTGTAACTAATACGAGCGCAGCAGATAGCACGCCCTTTCTTACGATATACTTTTCCATAATTCTCTTGTTTAACTGGTTATATTATCGTACTGCCTGGATTCCTCCAAGCAGAATTTAGCTGAATGTTTCCAAGCACAATTTTCGTACTTCCTAGATTCCTTACGCTCCAGGCAGGATGAATTTCTCTAAGCGGAGTGTGGATCTCCACAGCTCGCGAAAATACCACTTGCCCTTTTTCGTACTGCTCCAAATATACACAAGCAGAATTCCGTAAAGAATTCCAAGCACATTCAGGAGAATTATCGTACTTGCCAAGCAAATGAATGCCGGCGCACTCTGAATAAATCCAAGCACAATTATCGTACTTGAATAAATAATCTGTCTTGCTTTCATATCTATATTTTATTGGTAATTGTTCCGTAGCCACACACGACAATTATCGTACTGGCTACAGATTTTTAGGCTCACGCCACGCAGAATAATGTAAGCACACCATTCTTTAGCGACCCGAATTCTACGTGACTCAAAATCTCCTGAGCATCTGCAATGATACTCTCAACCTCGCACATATCGAGGCATTTAATTCTCAGCGTACTCATAATTCTAATATTTTTGGTTATTGTTCCCTACAAGCGTAGGGAAATTTTAGGCGATGCCGGCAGACCAAGCGAAATTCTCTTCTTCCTCATTCAGTCTGTAGATACTGGAAAGCATACCAAACAGGCGAGGGCTTGCATTAACGAGTTCACTGTAGGCATCCTCTGCACTCTGGTCTGTTACATTAATACGTACAAGCGTCTTTCCTATCTTCTTCAAAATCTGTTCTTTCATAATTCTAATATTTAAATGGTTTGTAATTGTAGAGCGGAGATTTCTCCCCGCCCCGTTAGCCAGGACGTGCATCTTTGCACCACGTTTTATCTTTATCGTCTTAACTACGTGGCTCACGCCCTACAGATTTTATGCTTCTGCCAGCAGCTTGTTTGTTTCTGAGGAGATAAATCTCGCACGGATGACAAGCAACCGATTTCAGTCAGCGTGGATAGTGTGTACCTTGAACGCTGCAATCGTGATTGCACACACTGGGATTTCTCGGGTAACCACTCCCGAACGGCTCACAACACCGAATAGAATATGAATTATGATTTCTTTCTATAAACTCTCATCTCGCTAGATGATACAAATCCCCTAGCCGTCGTGCCGTCTCATCTCATTCGACGCTCACGCCAGGAATTTTTGCGTATCTCTCGGATGGATGTCTCTGAGTAACACGTTACTCTCTCCCATCTCGGTGTGCCTCTCGCACTCTCGATTTGCTGAGATACTTCTCTTGAATTTTGGCAATTAGTCCCCTGAGGGAGAATAAATTCTCTCTCTGAGTTAAGCCCACACACCACGACAAGGTTTACCAATTGTGTGGGAAAAATAAGGATACGACGACCCGCACCGCACGGAAATTGTACGGTGTAAATATCCTACTGGCTACCTGTCAGACAGCCAGCGGGATCCTCAATAATATGTAGGGTAACGTACCCTACATATTATATATAAAATCTATTTCTTTGTCAGATAGCCCAAAGATGTTGCAAAGGTTTTCAAATACCATACCTTTGGACTCTATCAATATTTGCAAACGTTCCTTTGCAGTGCAATTATCAGAAAATTTGTATCTGATAGCCGCATTTTCTATTTTCTGTAATATAGCCTTTTCCATAACTTAAAGTGTTGTTAGGTAGCTAGAATAAACTAGCTACCTATTTTGTGTTACTTACTTTTGCGCTGCTGCTAGCTTTGCTTGCAAATCTGCAATTTGTTTCTGCAAATCTGTTATAGACTCCGTCTTTTTCTTTGCTACCTTTGCGCCGTCTGCAAATTTGTGGTGCAAATCAGACAATTTGCTACCTAAACGCTGCAAACTATCTATAATAGATGTTTGCTTATCTTTGCCGTTGTCATCAAACCACGTAAAGAAATTCGGCAAATTGTGGTTGCGTGAAAACTCGCTAACTGCCGCACGTACGCACTCAGTTTGCAAATTGCAGTACGCACTATCGGATAGCACGTAATTTGTTGCTAACTTGTTGTACTTTGCACGCGCACTCTCAAGTTCTTTCTTTGCAGTTACTAGCTCGTTGTCTGTAGCTTCTGCAAGTAATTTCTTGCGATAGCTATTTAATACGTCTAGACTCTGCGCTAAAACTGCGCTTTTCTTGCACTCGCTAACATATGTAGCTACTTTTGTGCTCGTGTGCTCGTAACCTTGAGCACCTTTTGTCTCTTTGTCCATAGTCTATTTATTTAAATGGTTGCAAAGGAAAATCCCTTTGTACCTACATAACTGCAAAGGTCGTACCAAACAACCAGTTTAAAAATAGCTTATTTATACATTTAACATATTGTAAATAACTTATTATCAACTAGTTATGAAGCTTGTAATAATTCCACCATTTGGCAGTATTTGTGATATTATGTTAATGTTATAATATTTTAACCCATCTGCCAAAATGGCAAAATGTAACTACCTAATAATCAATACGTTACAAGTCACAGCGTGTCAGTATTTGTTAAATTTATAACCTTTTTAAGTTAACGAACATTAATCTTTACAAACGCGTAACTGGCTAATAATCAGATAGTTAAAACTGCCAAAGTGTCAGTTAATGATATATAATTTTAACTATATATGTAATATTATTTTGTTATTTTAGTTAATATTCCTTTAATATGTTAAACACCGAATATTTATGCAAGAATAAATATGGTAAAGATTTATTGGGTCAAGTAATGTGTAATAATCTTTTGTGTTCCACGGTGGATATTTATACAAAAAGAATGAATTAAAATACATTATAAATGATTGATACTCAAATGGTTACAACATTTTAGTTTATAATATAAACCAACATTCTTAAAATGTATTAAAATGAGTGTTTCACGTTCGTTTATACTATATAAACCAACACTATTTGTAATAACTTTTCATGAAGCACCCCCGCACCCCCTTTGCAGCCCATAAATCCAGCGGGTAGTCACCTCATCTAAAAATTTTTTCTTCCGATTTTTCAACCTACTTGTAAGGTTTAATTACTTTTGCTACCGAAAACATATTTATGCATATTCATTCATCTACCTATTTTTAACATTTGACAACATTAACTTCTATATTGGTGAGCAAAACCATAAATGTATATCTATTATTCATCAAATGTACTCCTATAATGTATATTTATACCCTTTATTTACTATGGTTATAGGATATATTCATGATATTTTTCGTATCTTTGTATTGTCGTATTATTATAGAGTCGACTTGTTGTAAGGGTGATCAGAGACGTGTATATCTTTCTGAAAGCCCCTGTTTATCGGGGTTAACCCTACACAATAACGGAAAATTAATGTTATTATTGTGCATAAATGGAAAATGGTATAGCTATAGATACGTTGCATGCCCAGCTTCTGGAGCTTTCGAGGCGTGAAGAGTACGGCTTCGATATGCTGAGGTGTCAGGACTGGGGCAAGGCGAATTCGGAAAAGTACAACAAGATGAAGTCCTCCTTCATCAGGTCGATGAGGATGCTTGCGAAGAAGGCTCCGGTGAAGTACTACGGAGGTTCGTACTACATGTTCAACGGAAAGATATACGAGGTGGTTCCGAAGATAGTCCTGGAACAGGCCTACCAGCTGTTGCTTCTCGACCTGACAATGGCTCCGATGCTCGGAATCAGCACGGTGATGAACAAGTCGTTCATTGACGTGATAGAGTGCTATAATATCCTGAGACCGACCTTTGATATCGTCGCATTCGCCAACGGAGTGGTTGACTTCGGAAGCGGATTGCAGTATCCGAGGGTAATGCCATTCTCTCCCGAGTACCACGTCACGTACTATCATCCCTACGACTACAATCCGAAGGCGAGGTGTGACAGGTGGCTGAACTTCATTCATGAGGTTCTTCCTGACAAGACATCGAGGATGATCCTACAGATGTTCCTCGGACTGGGACTGATACAGAGAGGTACGGCGTACAATCCGTACGAGGGAAAGGAGTCGTCGAAGGTTGAACTCTGCCTTCTCCTTATAGGTACGGGAGCCAACGGAAAGAGTGTCATCTTCGACGTTGCCTGCAACATATTCGGAAAGGACAGGATAAGCAAGATGGACTACGCTGACCTCACTGCCGACGGAGACGAAGGAATGAGGGGAAGGTATCCTATCAGGAACGCCATCTTCAACTGGTCTTCCGATTCTGATCCGAAGAAGTTCGGAAAGAAGAACACCGGAATGTTCAAGAGACTCGTGAGCGGCGAGCCTGTCCCGATGAGAAAGCTCGGAAAGGATATCCTTGAGGGAAACTCAATCCCCTACCTCATCTTCAACCTCAACGAGCTTCCGTTCCCCGATGATGCATCGCTCGGATTCATCAGGCGCTTGCAGTACGTGAGCTTCGACGTGACAATCTCCAAGGAGAGGCAGGACCCGGAGCTGGCGAGCAAGATCATCCGTGAGGAGCTGAGCGGAGTGTTCAACTGGATATTCCGTGGTGCGATGGAGTTGAGAAAGAGGAAGTACCGGTTCCCTGCGGCTGAGGGAAGCAGGAGACAGCTGCTCATCTCCCTTCTCGGAAGCAATCCTGTCTATGCCTGGATAAGGGCGTACGGAATGAGGTACAGCCCCGAGGCGAGGGGCGAGATTTCGGAGTGGCTCCTTGCGAAAGACCTTTATGAGAGGTTCGTGGAGTTCTGCAAGGCCAACGATGTCGAGGATAGGGAAATCCCTACCATCCAGAAGTTCGGAAGGGACATGAGCGAGAAGTACCGGTTCTTCAAGAAGAGGTCGCAGGGCGGAATGACCTATCAGGTGTACGGCGCGCAGATGATTGACCTGAAGCAGGAGCTTCTCATCAATGACGTGAAGAATAAATTGCGTGGTGAGGAGGACATTAAGCAGCCGGAGAGCTTCATTCAGCCTGATGATTAACGGTTATAAAACAGATTTCTATGATAGACAAGGAATATATCAAGGAAATTATCTCCTGTATCACGAAGAAGAAGGCTGACGGGAATATTGTTCCGGCCACTGCTTCGATGAGCGAGATTATGACTGCTGTTCGCGAGGATGCCCTGGAGTGCATGAGGACCATGTGCAACGAGAGGGAGATCGCAGTGAACAGAACGTTGAATAGTGTTTCATTTAAATGTTTGTAGCTTATGGGTAAAGAAATTGATTTTCACGTTTGTGATGTCTTCTTTGATGGTGACAGAACTCGATGTCTGATTCCCCATGGCGACGGAATCAGGAAAACCACAGAGCGGCTCAATGACGAGTGGCTTAAGAAGATGTGGAAGGCTTCTGATGATGACTTTCTCGTATTCAGGTTTGAACAGATACGTAGAAAGTTCGAGAATGCGGACGGGATATGGCCTTATATGGGAAGTCATTTAGATAAAATCTGCGAATTGGTATGAGAAGACATCACAATCCGAACAAGGTTCCGCCGTTCAAGCCGGATCCTGAGCATTGGACCAGGAAGGTTCATTCATGGAAGGCGAAGGTTGCATACGAGACTGAGGATGATGCTTGGGAGTTTCTGAATCAAAATCCGAAGTTAAAGGCACTTGGTTGGCATCCTTACTTATGCAAGGTTTGTTCAAAGTGGCATATTGGTAGATTACATAATAAATAGTTGAGATATGGAAATTAGAGTTAGCGTTTTAGGAAAGGTCGCATACAAAGGAAACGAAACTAGGGAGGATGCAGAAAAAGTCGAACTATATCCATTTGGAGAAGGAGTGTATGCGGTAATGGATGGAGAAAATTTCGTTGCGTTAAGAGTCGTATCTGGCAAAAAACACAGCGATAAAAAAGGTGATTATTACGCACGCGTAGATAATTACTGGGGGGATGGGAAAATCTCAAACTCTGCAACTATCATAGAGCATGAAGAAAGGTTGAAGGATTATATCGACAAGTGTTTCGGTCGTCTTGAAGCTATTGTTAAAAAAAACAACGATTGTATCAGTAGTGTAAGTGAAGAACTTGATGGTTTTATAAGTAATTCTCAGGATGATTTTTGCTCTATTGAGAAATCTCTTGAAAGAATAGAGAAAGATGGTGTTGGTAGTGGAAAAGGTATCAGCGAGAAGACATTATTGTCTGCTATCGAGATTGTGTCAAAACAGAAATAGTTAAGAATATGAAGAAGAAAGGATATTACGAATACGAAAACGGAATCTACCCTTTGAAACTTTGGGTACACATCGGTAAAGACTTGAAAGAACTGATAGATTTCTGTTTTGACAAATGCAAGGCTCCCGATATTGATTACGGCGGCGTTACGTATGCCGATGCTATCAGGAAGAGCGACAGAAGGTGCGGCGTTCTTGTATCGTTTCCGTGTCAGAAGGTTATGTCGATGAACTACTGCTGCCATGAAGCTTCTCACGTCTGCGATGCCATCGAGGAATATACTGACTTGGAACACGGCGGCGAGCCTTCTGCCTACTTGATTGGTTGGATTGCGTCTTGCATCAACAAGGCTCGTTTGGGAATCGGAGATTTTATTGAGATTGAGAATGATGAAACTAATTAGCAAAGAAGAAGTGAAGAAAAACCATAAGGACATTCTTGGTTTGGATTTGTTGTTTGCGGAGAATTTTCCTCCATATAGTAGATTTTTGGAAAAATGTTTAAATACTAAAAATACATCATGTACGTCGGCATCTGTGGCTACGTGCATACAAAAGGAGAATAGCTTATGATTGAGAAAGAAGATATTAAGGTTGGGTTGCGATTTTACATCACACGAAATGATTGTTTAAAATGCAATTTTGACCCGATAGGTATTCAGGGCGGCAGCACCCCTATTCTGTTCAATGCCGAGAGAAAGGATGCTGATGTTTATATATGTACATCTGTTAGCACAGACTACAAGTATTTCGCTCGTTTTCGCGAGGAAGATATTATGATGTTTGGTACAAAGTACGATATAGTAGCACCAGTTGCCGATAATCATAAAATAGATATAAATTCCGACATTGAAATGCATGGAAATATTCTCAATAACTTGCATGATACATACATCAAGAAAAATCGTGATTATGGGAATGCTTTTTCCGAAATGTATGATGAGCTTGGTATCAACTACGGCTACGGAAAGATACGAGAGAAAGTGAATCGCATCAAGACGTTGAAGGATAATGAGGCGCAAGTCGCTAATGAGCCATTGGAAGATGCTCTTCTTGACTGCGCTAACTATTGTATCTTGACTTTGATGGAATATCAAAAACGTAAGGAACATGGAACAGACTGATTACACGTGCAAGGATTGCGTATTGTTGAATGATGAAGATTTTGAGTTCCCATATTGCATGGGCAAAAACTCATATACATACGTAAATCCTGACGATGATGCTTGCGGAGACATTATTCCGCTGGTATATACGTGCAAGGATTGTTTCTTCTTTAAGGATGGAACTTGTAATAACCCTAATGAGATTAGGTTTACTTCTGAGGAGAGTCCATCTTGCACAGATTTCGAGTATAAGGAAATAAAAGTTGAACTTTAAAATATTGTTATCATGGCATTACCATTTGGAAAGACTATCAAGACAAGACACTTCACCGTGCTGAAGTTCAGCAAGAGCTTGTCAAAGAAAGAAGTTGCTTCACTCAGAGAGGATATCCCTGCTGAGATCAAGAAGCATTTACAGAGAGGCTCGCTGCCTTTCATCAAGATTGCGAACATTGCCGGCACATGGGGTATTGAATACTCTATCGGCACATCCATGTACGCTGCGCTCGATGAATGTGTTCCTGTGGCTGTAGGGGACCATTATGAGTTCTCCAAGGATGATGGAAACATCATCGAGGCATTTGCCCAGCTTATGTATGCGGATACATCGTTGCCTGGCGATGCAGAATACACGGCAGGTAAGTTGAAGCTTCGCGACGAGTATCTTGCTCGTGAGGCTGCGAGGATGAATGCTGCTGCCGACGAGGGCAAGACTGAAGAGCAGCTTCGCAAGGAGAGCGATGATGCCGTACAGGAAGTCATCGACCGCGATAAGCACGCCGAGACTATTCTTGAGATGGCAGAACAGATTAAGAAGGAAGGAGGCAAGGATGAGTGATAAATTACTTGAGGTCGTTCAAGACCATACTTCCCTGGTACAGGCGCTCCAATTCATTTTGGAGGCCGCAGAGACGAAGAAACTGCCATCATACGGCGTTCTTCCTACGTTTAATGACGATATGCTTGAAGATCAGGTGCGAATTGCACTTGAACTCATCACAGGAGAGAAGTATCCCTGATTGAGTTTATATTTTTCTTCTACTTTCATAATATAAAAGTGAGGGGTGATATCTGTGAAGACACCACCCCTCGTAACCAATTAAACAGAATTACGAACAGCAGAACGAATCTGTGAACGTATATCTGCCTGCAAAGGTACTTGGTTTTGCAGAAATTCTAGTAAAACAAAGTTACTTTAACACGAATTTAACTATTTCTTCTTTTGGAATGTCGCCTGACCATTTTTGAAGATAATGCAGTCATCGCAGCATCGAGGCATTGACAGAGGAATGTAGTAATGGACCACATTATTTTCTGTATCAATTTCGTCCTGCTTAATCTTGTTATAGTCGGCGATGGATGCAACTATCTTGAGCCACTCAGGTGATCCATACTTGGCTTTTCGCTGAGCCAATACCAGGTCTTTGAGAATTTGCTCCTTGGAGGTAGCTTTCGCTAACTCTTCAGGAGAAAGCTCTTCAGCGTCCTCGTTCTTCGCTTTCTTACCCTGCACCTCTGCGATTCTCTTCTGAACAGACTCCTGGGCTTCGAGCTTGTTCATCTCGTTTTCGAGGAATGATTTCTCCCACACACCTATTCCTTCTCCCTGAAATGCGATGGCCCAGCTGTCACGAACAGACATACCTGAACCACGGAGACTGGCGTAGATGTAATAGCGAGGGTCTTTCATCTTGAGAGCCTTCGCCTTCTTGTACGTATCGACGGATAACGTGTATCCTTTTGTTTCTTCAATCATAATCTTATTTCTTTTTATTATCCTTGAATGCAAATACTGTATAGCAACAACACGAAACGTGAAATGGAGGATATGGGTCTTTGAAAGAATGGATGCCAGCGTCGGCTTCATTTTGACAAATGTCGCACGGATAACTACTTCCTCTCTTGACGTAGAACCCGATAGCCTTGTTCTCCTGCCCATACTCCTGCTCTGCCTGTCCCCACGCCAAAGCAATCACTTGAGAAGCATTTCTTACGATATTCTGATAGGCGTTCTTGTAGTAGCCCTTTCCGTAAGAAGGAACATCGATGTTGATGTCCTTTCTCTTCGCCTTGGTGATGACTGATGTGTGGTATGGGTCCTTGTAGCCGGTTCGGATGGAAGACAGGAGCTGCTGGTCAGAATATCCCATCAAGGTTCCTGCCTTGATCATCCTTACAATATCTTCCGCAAAGTTTCCGAGATATACGGCGTTTCTTTCAGATGTCGTCTTTCCGTAGATGTCGCTAACGAGAAATGATTCTATGTTCTCGCTGTTAATCCCGAGAATCTTGCATGAAGCCTTGGAGTAGGCAGAGATGTAGCTATTGATACTCTCCTCTGCCTCAGCAGTAATATTCTTGGCGTAAGAGAGCAGGGCTGACTCGTTTGTGAGCCTGCCCGCACCTCTGTATCGCTTGCTTGCGGTAACTATCTTCTGTGTTGATTTCCAGAGAATATCTGCAACATGGTCCTCGCAGTTTCGGATTGCCTGCAAACGCTTTCTGCTGTAATCGACAGAACGTTTTAATTCATCCATAGGCTATTAATGAGCTTGATTGTATTTTTTCCAATTATTCTCTTGAGGCTTGTTCCCCCATTTATCGGTGTTCTTACCCTCACTAGGTCTTCCTGCCTTCCTGCCATTACCGGTACGAACGTTACCGCCACCTCCGTTAATCTGAGCCGCTGCCTTCTGTTCCTCGATGGCATTCTCAGTTTCGTTATCCGCACGCTGAATATCCATGAGGAGGTCCTGCTGATCCTCTTCCTTCTTTTCCCGTAAGATACGCTCCCATTCGGCATTCTTAGGGAAGTCAGGACAACGCTCCGATGCAGTCTGCTTCGACAGAAATCCGTTCTGAACGGCAGTTGCAAGATTTGTAAGAAGCTCCGTCTTGTTCTGATGCGTATAAGGCTCAATCCATGCATTGATATCGAGACCAACAATAGAAGCCGTCGCGTTGTTTTCGTGTCCGATACCGAACTTGGCAATTTCTACCAGCTTATCAAGGAATGGCTGCAACTTCTGAGAATCATTCATGGCTACCTCTAATGCAGGAGAATAAAGAAGCTTGATGGCTACACCAGGGAGGTCACCTGACTTCAGCTCGGGAGGTTTTACGGTAAATGACAGCTCGTAGATGAGGTCATACGACTTGTTGAGCTGGGTCGCAAAAGCTTCTGATGCATCGGTTCCATTGAGGAATCCCGCATCGTTATCCTTGCTATTCATAGCGATAACCTTGGCGGCTCCAGTCATATCGTCGCCCGAAATGGTAATCTCCTCACCATCACCCTTTACGTAGAATACAGGGAAAGCGTACGCCTTGTTGTTCTCGCAAAGATACGAGAATGCCTCCTCGTAATCTTCGATGTTCTTCTGAACATTGGACCAGCATGGTCCCTCATCATTTCTGATGTATGCAACCGGAATTGAATTGAAGTGATGTTCTTTCTTTTCGGCAAGAGCATATCCGTTCATTCCGAACAATCCCTTAATGAGGTTCGCTGCCTTCTTAGTTACGCTCTTTTTACCAACATCATTTCTGAACCTATAATAATAGGTATCATCCCAGACCTCAACCCACTCAATCTGAGCGTTTCCGTCTTCATCCAAGTCGTAATACTTACGGGCGAATACAGAGAGTTCTCCTGTTATTGAATCGTAATGCGGGTAGAGATAGTCTCCATTCTTGAATGACAGGACCTTAACTCCGAACTTTCCTTTGTCGATGTAGCCGACTGCGGCGGTTTCTGCAACGATCATGTAAGAGCTTACCGCTTCAAAGAACGCAATCTCCATATTGTGCATAAGCCATCCCTTCTTGAAGACATTGAGGTTCTTCTGGGATTCCTCTTCCTCTTCAAGCTCATCTGTGCTGTCTGCAAGCTCGAACTGAATGTCGTTTCCGGTTAGGTGTAAGGTGTGTTTTGTTGCGATAACCTGTTGGAAAGCAAATGCGCATCTTGTAATAGGCTGCAAGTAATAATGATTGCCGGTAGAAGGATCTTCCGGGTCCCAATCAGGATTCTCCTTGGTTATATCCGGATACGCATTCTTGTCCCAGATTCTGTGTCCGCTTGTGAAGTACTCACGAAGGAAGTCGGACTGGGTTTTTACTCTCCATACACAAGGGTCGTAAGGCATATTCTGCATACTCCTATCACCAACCTTGTCTGAGAAAGTGCCATGACTCATGTATCCGTCAGGCTTAAGCTCGTAGAATGGCTTCTTTACGAGTATTTCTCTAAAATTTAAATTCTCCATAATCCTTTTACCTTTTTATGTTTCTTTTTTGTTAAACTGAATATCATTACGTAGAACCAAGACTCAAAGAAGTCAGGCGAGTGGCCGACATACTTCTTGGCAATCTTCTTAGGCAATAGCCTGAATCCCCTATCGTCGCTATTCTCATCACGTCGGAGCATCTTACGCTCCTTCTGAAGAATCTGTCTGAGAGGAACCTTGTCAAATCCGTTTCCTGAATACTTTCTTTCAAGCAGGGCCGAGTCGATGGAAATCTGCTTCTCCTTTATCATCTTATAGAACAGGAATGCACACTGGGATTTCAAGTCCTTGTAAAGGTATTTGATTCCTTCCTCTTCCTGATGGCTCTGAGCGATAGGTGCTGCCTGGTTGTTGAATGGGACGGCATCCTTGAAAAATCCCTTGAAGTACTGACCAATACCCTGCATATCGTAAGTGAAGTTGCATTCCTCAACACCCCACTCTCTCAGCTTGGCCTCAACTACAGAAACGAGCGTCTTAGGGTCTAGCCTCAGAACAACCAAGTCTTTGCAGTGCCATCCTTCCCAGAGCCACATCACGAAGTTATCGCCGCCGGTGAAAGCAATATCGGCAGAAGCTCTGCGTTTTCCATCTCCGATTTGTTCTGCATTGCCGTAGATTTCGTCAAGGTCTTCCATCTTGATCATGTCATCGCCGGCAGCTTTCCAGTTCCAGTTAGCCTCCAGGTCTCGCATACGCTGTTCTTCATCCTGCTGGGCAAGGTTGGCGAGATATGACGCATCAGTAGAGATAAGCTTGATGTTCTCTGACACGTCAGCGCGAACGAATGTTGCCGACTTGATGAACATTTCGAGCTTTGTATAACCAAGTTCCTCATAGCTGTCCTTCCAAAGGCTATCGATAATGCCCTTGCACTGCTCGTACACCTCTTCTCTCGTGTTACCCCAGTAGATTGAGTCCGGAGTATCACCATCCATGAAGCAGTAGCGGATAACTCCATCTCGCTCCGGTATAATGTATCCATCCTCGTCAACCCACCAGTCGATGAACTTTCGCACCCATGATTCCGGGTCAGGGTTACAGGTAATCCAGAATCGGTTTCGTATGTGAGCTGCGTTTCGGTTGTTGGTCAATAGGTACTTGAACTTCTTGTATGGACACTGAGTACCCTCATCGATGCAGACATAGGCATACTGGCGCCCCTGGAATCGTGTCTTGAAATCCTGATAGGCTCCTGCGTAGTACGAGAATTTGAGCCATCCTCCGTTGTCGAAGTTCCAGGTCATATCGTTCTGTGACTTATTGTAAGTTCCGAATTGGGAGAACAATTTGTAAGAGTCTGTCACTAAGGACTGCAAGTCGTCTTTTTCGTTACGAAGAATTGTTGCATGGAAATCTGGATTTTTGATATCCTTCAGAACTTCCATAAGGGAAGAGAAGGACTTGGAGTTGTGAGTGACGATAAAGTCCTCGACAACGAATAGTGAGTCCGGATTCTCAACGGCGATGCAACAGCAGTTTCGCTTGCCGACCGGTTTACAGCTGACAATCCTCCTCTCTAATTCCTTCTTTCTGTAATCGAATCGAACCTCCCATTTCTTGTTTGACTTCCTTTTTACGTAGCAAACAGAACCGAGACTATCAACCAGATACTTGAAATCGAATGCTTTCTTTCTTGTCTTGAAAGTCTTCTTCCAGTATTTTCCGGAAAATCTACCCGATGTTTCGATGATACGTCTTAAAGACACAGTTCTCTCAGCGACAGAGGCTAGGCCGAACTTTTCATCAAACTCTACAGGTTTTACGCAGGGAATAGTGATGTCGTAGCCTTCGTTGATGTAACTAGCTATCTCACAGGCAAGATGTGGCATAAATCTCCTGCCGCCATCGATAGATACATTCCAGATATGGTCATCCGAGCATACTACACTCGATCCGTCAGATAGTTGAATTTCGTAGCAATCTCTATCAGGATAATCGATTCGACCTAATACTCTATGTCCCTTACCGTCATGTCCTATTACGGTGTCGTCATATTTAAGATGCTTGATTTTAATGAATCCTCTAGTTGTTAACACTCTCGTGCCTTCATCCAGAGGTCCACCTCGCGAGCCGCCAACTATCTTAATATCAGCATCAATAGACAGCATGCGCTCCTGACCGCCACGCTGAGCTATGATCTTCAGCTTGTCGGGATGCTTCTTATCGGCGTCTCTTAATGATTGGATATACTCTTGAGTATAAATAGGCTCTCCGTTATCCAATTTTAATCTTGAAAATACTTCCTTTTGCATAAATATTCATTTAATACTGCAAAAATATACAATTTTTCTTGGATAATTGCATATTTATTCATATATTTGCAAAATAAAAGGTATATTTATACATTTTTTGAGGTGGAAGAACCGCTTCAGGATAACATTTTTAATCAAAAAACAACATGACAAGAGAGGAACTCTTAGCATTGGTCAACAAGGAACTCGGTAGTACCAAGTTGACAATTAGCGAGAAAACCATCAATGAAGAACTTGATGACGTACTCGAAGATTTTGGTGAAGACGAAGCAGCAAACGCCAAGTTGGTAACCAAGGTTACAAATCGCTTGAAACGCATGGACGGCAATCTCCATTCTGACGTTTCTCAGCAAGTTAAGGAATACAAGAAGAAGGCAAGAGAACGCCAGAAGGCAAAGGAAACTGAACCTGAGGAGGAAGAGCCAGAAAACAACGATATTCCTGACGAAGAGGATATGCCTGAGTGGGCAAAGAAGCTCATCGGCGAAGTCAAGAAGGAGCGTGAGGCGCGAGAGCAGAAGGAAGCAGCTGACGCAAAGAAGGCGTTGGTGAACTCCATTAAGGAAGGTCTTAAGGCTAAGTTTGAGAAAGCCAACATTCCTTTGAATTCGTTTTTCGTTAAGACAGCTTTGGATAAGCTTGAGATTCCTGATGGTGAAGCAGACATTAAGGATCTTGTCGGTAAGGCAGAGGTTCTTTACAATGCTGACCTCAAGGAAGCTGGTATCAATCCAGATACCAAGCCTCGAAGCGGAGGTGTCGGAGCCGGAGGAACCGGAACAGTAGACGAACACGAGTTCGATGACGTTGTAGCTATCAGATCTCGACACAAGCCAAAGGACGAATAACAATTAGTATTCAGGATAACAAATTTATTTATTGATTATGGGAACAGTTTCTCCTTATTACAGTGAAAGGATGAATGGTAGCGGCTTCTTGCCAGGTCGTTCCCTCATCCAGGCTCGTGGCGAAATCGGCGGTATCCGCTATGTATTCGTCAAGTTGATTGGCGCCGCAAAGGATGCTTTCCGTACTCCTACAACTGGTGGTAAGTTGCTCAACCCTTTCAAGGGTCCTGCAAAGATTTACGCCGGTGACTTCCTGGAGTATGATCCTGGCATCTATGGCAACGCAGGCGCAACTGTTAAGATTCTTAAGTCTTACCAGTGTGCAAAGAAGACCGGTGCTACTGACACAACTCTCCTTATTGTACGTGATGGCTATAAGCACATTCCATTCATTGGAGACAATATCATGGTAGCTCCTGACGCTCTCGATGGCACAGGCACAGCAGTTACGGTTACTGGTGTTGAGAAGGCAACCGAGGCTGGCGCAGACGTATGGAAGCTTACTTTGTCCGCAACACTCGGTGTTGTAGCGAAGGATGCGATACTCGTAGAAGCAGCAGCTGTCGGCGAGGCACAGAAGCCTATGGTAACCAACCCTAACGGTTATGCTCAGTGCGACTACGACTTCCTGTTCACTCCTGGTGACGATTTCGAGGATGGTTCTCGCTACTTGCTTACTCCATTCCTTGCTAACGACGACACCGTTATGTACATCGACAGGATGTCTCCAATCCCTCCTGCAATCAAGGCTCTCAACAAGAGTCGCGTTAACGGATGGTTCCATCTCTAATTATTAACCTTAAAGATTGATTCAGGATTATGGCAAAATTTGATTTTAATAATTCGCGACTTGCCAAGTTCTTCGGTTCTCAGGAGAACACGGCATATTTGCAGAGTTTCCTTGATAAAAAGGAAATCTTCTTCACTAACTACGGTTGGTACAAGACACAGGGACACAACGCTTCGTTCCTGACAACTACCGACAACTATGGCTTGGCAACATTCAACGTTAAGGCTCGTAAGCTGAAGGCAGCTCCTATGGCTGACCTCCGTGCTCCTCTCGGCGATTCTAACCAGATGGATAAGAATGGACACAAGTGGTACACCGCTTCTATCCCTGACTTCATCACTCCTGGTTACGTTGAGACCGCAGTTGAGCGTTACGCACGCATCAAGCAGTTCGAGGAATTCGGTAACGATGCCGATATCTTGGCAGACTGGTGTGATGAGGTTCAGACCCGTATCGACTCTGTTGATGCGACAATGAACTTTATGACCGCTCAGTTGATGTCTACCGGTAAGATTGACTATTCCGGCATTGGTCGTGGTATCTCCACTCCACTACACAAGGCTATCGACCCTATCGAGTATGGCGACAACTTCATCAATGGTGGTGCTAAGAAGTGGGCTGACCCTGCTGCTACCATCCTTACCTACATGAAGGAGAAGGAGGCTAAGTATCGTGAGACCCGAGGCGGTTTCGACGGCGCTCTGAAGTGGCAGATGACTCGCAATACATTCTACAATGTATTCTTGAAGAACGCAGAGGTTCGCGAGCTTGTTACCAATTACCGCCAGCTGAACTACATTGCCTCTACCAAGACAATGCCTATCAGCAAGGAACAGTTCATCCAGGCATTCGTTGACTTCGAGGGTGTATCTCCTATCGAGATCGTGACCGAGAAGGAGCGCAACCTTACTCATACAACCGATGAGTACAAGCAGGGTTGGTCTGACAACATCGTTGTTCTCCGTCCTGCCGGTGATGCTTGTGAGTTCGAGCGCACAGACAGTCTCGATCGTAAGTTGATTGAGTATGCTGGTAACAAGGCTATCTCTACCGTGTTCGGTACAACTAACGATGGTCTCGGTCTGCTCATGAACTCAGTAGTTCCTAACGGTAAGTACATGGAGTGGCACACAGACATCATGTTCTCTGCTTGCCCAGCTCTCATCGACTTCCCAGACCATTGCATTATGGACATTACCAAGACTGATTAATTCCGGTCTTGGAACTATTAACGTAACTAGATTGTATGACTATGGATTCGGAGATGAACATTTACACTGTGAACGACTACCTTATTAATAAGGTGAAGTTCGAGATGCCGATGAAGGCACTGCTGGGCATCATGCACGACAGGGAGCTTGAAAATGGCATCGACCTCGAAGCCTGCGACAAGGACAAGGTAAGACTTGCCTATGCCGACATGCTGAAATGGTTTGTTCTTGGTCCGAGCAAGGTAAACAACACCTCCGATTCCGATAACGGATGGACTCATTCGGGAGGTGGCTATGACATGTCGGACAACGACAGGAGCGAGATGAAGGCAGAGGCTAACGCTATCTATGCAGAGCTGGAGCCTGATTCGATGCTCAAGAAGAAGTCCACCTTCCGGTTGACCTCCCACGGAGTAAAGAGGGCGAATTATTCTCCTTGGGGAGAACCTCTCCCTCACATCATCAAATAAGGCGTATGGAAAAGGAAAACATCAGAAACCCAAGATACCCTCACATCATCAAGATCGTGAGGAAGGTCGTCGGAAAAGCCGACCCTGATGACCCGTTTGCCGATGATGATGCTCCTGTTGGTGAGGACAAGGAAATCATTCTCTACTATGGCGAAGGTCGCAGTTACACAGATACCACTACAGAGGGAGACAAGAACGTAGACCAGAACAAGAGGAAGGCATCGATTCCGGTCAGATATGACGAATGGGATGCTGACAGATGTCCTCTTGATGGCGACACCATCTACTCCACTGTCGGCAACAATACCGAGGTAGGTATGGTCAAGGACTGCGAACCGGATAATAACAGGACTGTCGTTTACTGGAATCTCACTAGAGTTTAGGTTATGGCAAAATACTTTAGCGGAAAGCGTCTGTCTCTTGGAGCGCAGTTCGAGCATCAGATTAAGCCAAGGGTCGAAAAGCTGGCGTATGACAAGATGCTTGCGATTATGCAGGAACTTGCTCACAGAACCGTCAACTATTTCAAAGAGAACAGGACGTTCTACAATATCACCGGTAACGCATATACTTCGTTCTATGCAGCAGTGTATTACAAAGGCAAGCTCATTTACATGGTGCGTGCTTCGAAGGGTGAAAAAGCACCAACGCGAGTAACCCTGGCAGAAGGAGAGAAATACAATCTCCCGTTCTACTACGACGGAGGAGAGAACAAAGGCTACACCGGTTCAGTCGGTGGCGGTCACCAGTGGGGTCCAAACCTTATCTACGGACGTATCGGAAAGGTGAAATCTACCGGGAAAGACTGGGCACTCGTTGCGATATGTCCTGTTGAATATGCAGTATTCGATAAGGAGAACCGCATTTTCGAGACAGTTTACAACACATACGAGTCTCTTCCAGATATGTTCGATGCCTGCGTAGTGTACGCCAATAGTTCAACTTTTAACAAACTGTAAGCTATGGTAGATATCAAGCAGATATATTTCGACTTAGGGAACGCCGTAAAGGGTATATGCGACAAGGTGTACCCCAGGAATCGTCCTAAGGCTGTAGATACCAAAATAGGTAGCTACATCGTCGTAAGTGCTCCGTACACAATCAGGAACAACGAGATGAACTACGATGGCTCCTACAACTACTATACTACCACTATCCAGATAGAGGTGTATGTAAGAGATAAGGCCTCCTCGGCGAATCCGAATGGTTTCAGTCCTGCGGAAATGGATAAGAAAGTCAAGGCGGTCCTCGAAAGATTCCCGATTTCTACAGACAACATCATCGTTACTAGACCGAACGTTGCAATCCAGGCTGACGACGGCGCAGGTTTTTCCGTGACAATCATACAGGGAAGGTTACGTACTAGATAAGTATTCAGGTATAACAATTTAAAATATTTTAGATTATGGCTATGACAACTATTGACAAGATGAAGGACATTTTCAATGGTCCTAAGACTCTGCTCTACTCAAAGGCTATTACCGATTTGAGCAAGGCTACAGTTGACATCACCCCAGAGGTCGAGCTTCCGGTTACCGTTGACTCGCTGAAGGCGACTATGGATGACCCAACCATCAACCACTACAAGGTTATCGGTCTTGCTGGTGACTGGGCAACTACCGCAGAGCTCGGCGACTTCAATGTAGAGTTCGTTGTTCCTTCAAAGGCAAAGGACTTGCTGACAATTATGTTCGGCGAGGATGCTATCACAGAGCTGACCAAGGTTACTCTGAAGGGTACAGGTGACGCTACCCTCGACGCTACTACCGGCTTTACAGGTATCGCTGTAGAGCCTAAGAAGTTCAAGATCAAGGGCACTATCGTTATCGTTGACGACGAGAAGGAGAACCTCATGGTTATCACCAATATCGCTCTCTACGCTACCTTGCAGTGGGACAACTCAGGTACAGAGCCGGTTGCATTCAAGTTCTCTGGTTCTATCGAGGGTGCAGGTAAGCGCAGTATCGCTTGGCTTACTAAGGGCACAACAACTGGCGACGTGTAAGGCTTCTTTAGGTAATTAGATTCAGGATAACAAACCGTTGGGCGGCAGGCTAATCAACAGCCGTGCCGCCCTTCTTCATTTAATAGCATACAATCATGGCAGAAGAAAAGAAAATTGAGCAGCCTTCGGTGGACTTACAGGAGTTACTCGACAGCGTACTGCACGACGAGCCTACCGAGTTCGTGTTCCGTGGAAAGAAGCACAAGCTCGGTTGGCTTCGTAAGGGAACCATGAGCAGGTGTTCCCACATCAGGGCAAAGGAGAAGAACGAATGGAAGCGCAACGTCAAGATTTGCGTCTGCATCCTCCTCAATAACATCTGGAAGATTCGATTCCTGTATTGGATCTACTGGCGTTGGCTCTACTACATCAAGGATGTGGATATAGCCGATGTGCTGAGAGTCCTCGATGTTTCTAAAAAAAAAATTCCATCGAACGCATTCTCACTGGCTACCATATTAGCGACCGGGATGACGGACGTGATGATGACGATGACGAGGAGCGAAGTAAAAGCTATCCAAGCAGAACCAGCTGGGGAGCAGCCTTCTCACTAGCGGAGAAGTTCGGTTTCCTCTTTCAGCGCAAGTACTTCATCGCAGCCTATGACTACTGGTGGGGCTATTCATCGGCGCAGATTGACCTCATGGTAGCAGACCAGCCTCTTGTCGTCTATCCAAAGACCAAGAAGGAAGGCGGTCCGAAGAAGCACACCAAGAAGGAGATGGATGACCTCTACGACAGGTGGATGGAGAAAAAGAAGAATGAGGGAAGCCTCATCGGCAAGAAGATAAGTCTTGCTGATTACTTAAACAATAAACTCTAATTTTAAAATATTCAGGATATGGCAGGTGGAAATATGGGAGACCTCAGTTTCTCGCTCACTCTTAAATCGAGAATTGAAGAGGAAACCAAAAAGATTACCAAAGAATTAAACAAGATTGATGCTACTGGTAAGCAGGCACAGAATGCTTTGGAAGCAATATCCGAAGCAACAAAAGGTATTGGAGATAAGGGAGGTCGTAGTTTTGAAAAGCTAAACAACTTCGTTAAAGAATTACGTCGTAACATTGGCGTATTTTCAAGCGAAGATTTCTTTAGCTCGAAAAAACTCCAGCAGTTGGAGTCTGTCCAGGACGGGTTATACAAAATAGGCCGCATACTCGGAGAGGTGTCTAAGGAAGGTGCTGGATTCAACATATTCCCTAACAGTGTTTCCACTGAGGCAAACAAGGCAGAGAGAGAACTTTATAAGTTATCTTCTATTATTGACGAAATCAATAAACGCCATGGTGAAGGAATACAGCTGTTTGGCGTCGATTCAACGAACAACATACGTCAGTCGTTGTCAGAACTGTCTAAATACAGAACTGAGTTAGAACAGATCAGGAATAACAGAGGTATTCATCCTATCACAGGACTCACAGCAACTGATGTCGTAAAGAGTTCCGGTTATCTTAATGCTATAGATAAAGCAAATACTTATGCAAAGGTTATAAAGGACGCAGCACGCGAGGCAAAAGAGGCAGATAGGCAACGCCAGAATGAGTTGAAGAACACGGAGCGTCGATATGATTCTCTCGGCAATAAGGTTCGCCAGCTTCGCTCTGAATACAGCCGAGGAATTTCTGTCGGAGCAGATGTTAGTAAAGCGGAAGCTGAGATTAGCAGGCTCCTTTCTTTAATGAGAGATCTTAGAACCATCAAAGACAGGCTCAATTCGGAGAATTGGAGAGAAGGCCTAGGTATGCTTGGCAACATTGGTAGTGGACACGATACCACTTTAGCATCGAGGATACTTCAAGACCAAAAGGCAATAAACCAAGAGGTTCAGAAAGGTATCGAGCTTGAACAGAAGCGTCAGCAGGAGATTGCTCAGTCTGCCGCAAAGGCACGAAACGACCTTGCAGCAGCATTCGCTGGAGCAAACGCAGAGGCAAAGAAGATGCAATCCATAGTCGGAGATATCAAGTCTCTCTTCTTACAGGGAGGTATTGTCTTTGGCGCACAGCAATTCTTTAATTCAATCGTACAGACCGGTGGTGAGATTGTTCAGCAGCATGTAGCGTTGCGTTCTATCCTTGGAGATGTGCAGAAGGCGGACGAATTATTCGCTCAGACTCAGCAGCTTGCGTTGCAGTCTCCATTCAAGTTTGGAGAGCTGAACCGAGATGTAAAGCAGCTGGCTGCATTCGGAGTTGAGGCGAATGACTTGTATGATACCACAAAGCGTCTCGCTGATATCGCATCTGGTCTTGGCGTGTCTTTCGAACGACTTGGCTTGGCTTATGGTCAGGTTAAGGCCCGTTCTTGGCTTGACGGTAAGGAATTACGCCAGTTTGCTTACGCTGGACTTCCACTCTTACAGAGAATTACGGAGCTTTACAATTCAGAAGGAAAGAACGGAAGGAACAATTATACCCAGGCAGATGTCAAGAAGATGATTACTGCCAGACAAGTAAGCTTTGAGGATGTCCAGAAAGTGCTTTGGAAGATGACGGATGAAGGCGGTCAGTTCTACAATATGCAGTTCGTCTTATCAGAGACATTACTTGGTCGCTGGAACAAGCTCATTGATGCCTGGGATATTATGCTAGGAAAGTTCGCAGAAGGCAAGAATATCGTCGGAGGTACTTTCTCGTTCATCATAAATAGAGTAACCGACCTTGTGTTAGCTTTGGACAAGCTGTCTCCTGCCCTTCTTTCATTCGGAGCGGTGTTTGCTGCAAGGAAGCTCGGCGGTATGGCTTATTCTAAGATGGGTATTGGATCACTTGCTAAGAGTTATACTCAGCAGATGAATTCCCAGTTAAAGTCTTATGCTATCAAACAGCAGCAACTTGTTGTGGAAGGAGAGATTACGCAGAAGATTGCCCAGCAGAATGTGTTTAAGAGAGCTGCTATTCTGTCGGAAAAGCAATCGCTTGTCGCTAGCTACAATAGGGCTGCACTCGAAGGAAGGATGTCCGTATTGCAGATGCAACGAGCAGTCAAGGAGGGCTTGGTTTCTAAGGAGATAATTAGTCAGCTCGCATTGATGGGACAAATAACCGCCAAACAAGAGCAAATCATCTTGAATGGAGGCAGAATGTCTGCCGTATGGAGCATGACAACTTCAAAGATTGGAGGATTTGTCAACGCCATCGGTGGCTGGTGGGGGATCGGCATAACGACTATCACTTCATTGTTGATGGGGTACAATCAATGGTCAAGTCGAGTAAAGGAAGAAGAAAAGACGTTGATTGATGGAGCTAAGCAGAAATCCAAAAGTTACGGAGATTTTCTGTCTGGATTAGGTCCAAAAGATGCGTCCAACCTTTCTTCGCAAGTTGACTCGATGAAGGAGATTCTGAAAAGTTCAGATGACTACACGGATTCTATCAAGCAGCAGGTTGAAAGCGCAGGAAGCTTGTCAAAACAATACGACATACTCAAAGAAAAAATTGAGGATGCGAAAAAAGCGAATGATGGCTTAGCTGATAAATATGGAGTTATAACGAATAACGCAACTTCAGCAACAGGTCTTGTTAGCGACAACCTATTCGATATGATCGGAGCTGATACTCCACAATGGTTACAGTGGTTGAATGGACTCACGAACGATGATATTGCAAAGAATGTGGAGCAAGCACAAGAATCTCTGTCTAAGTTCCAGGTGATGTTCGACGAGCTCGACTCTAGTACAAAGGCAAAAATGGAGGATTTTATCCGGTCTTTGATGGAAAACAACGAAGAGCTAGCAAACCAAATCAAGGGTCTGCCTCTTACTGAGCAGATTAGGATGCTTGCGGCTATTGGCGGAGATGGTTGGGAAAAATTTGTCGACAAGTTTGCAAATGGAAGCAAGGAGACAGAAAACTGGTTAAAGGAACTTGCGGAAAGAGCGAAGGATTCTAGCGATGATGTGTCCGAAATAATGTATGACGACGTGCCGAGAGGACTTGAGTCCGTCAGAAAACAGCTCGGGTTGTCTCAAGATCAATTCCGCACGTGGGCAAAACGAAACCCTGAGATTTTCGCCAGCATGATGGACAAGATGGCTCAGAAAGCAAATATTACAAGCAAAACCATCTTGTATTATTTTCATTCGGCTATCAGCAAGCTCATGGATATGGACTTTTGGCCAGGCGACAGTGGTAACGGAAAGAAAGGAAAGCCTTCGTACAACTCTGGCGTGAACACTCCTTTCTCTGATATTATAAGGCAAAGACTTCACAAGAACGGAACTTTCACCGGAAATAAAAAGAAAGGTAAGTTTTGGACGAGAGAGGTTGATAATGCGTTAAGACAAGTGCAAGACCAGTCTTTCGAGACCACAGGTGAGAATATTCGTAAGGAGCTCAAGGCTGCGAGAAACGAACTTGATACGATCGTCAATGGAAAAGTAAGCAAGAATTCTTCTGAGTACAAGAATGCTAAACACAAGTACGATTTGTGGAAAGCTATCGCTGACGCAGGTTACATATCTGACGATCTTGGAAAGAACAAGGTTACGGGTAACTTTGGAAAAGACAAAAACAAGAATGGTCGCGAAGAAGACGCTGAGCTCAAGCGTTTACAGGAGCGTCTAAGCAGTCTTAAGTCTGCAAGACAGATGTATCAGAAGTACAAGAGCATAATGTCTGATGAAGAGGCAAAGAAGAAGACTTACAATCTTTTTCCTGAGGTTACCGGTCTTAATCTTGACGACTACCAGAAGGCTGTCCATTCTCTCCTTGAAGGATTCAGTATAAACACCACCGAGAGAAAGAAGTTCCAGACTTCTATCTATCGCGAGGTTGCAGAGTGGCTCTTCGACGAGAAGGACAAGAAGGAGTACGAGAGAAAGGCAGCTGACTTCAATGAATCCATGAACAAGCTGTCAGAACGTTGGGATTTGTATAAGAGTCTTCTCGAAAAGACAGGCAGCAAGTTCTTTGCTGAGTCCGCATGGGTTGACGCTTTCCAGATGGATGACAAGACTCAATCTCTTATGGACGAGTATTACGCTCACTACCATGAGATATTTAATCTTCAGAACTCTCTCAATATGACGGATGGTGAAGCCAAGGCAAAGCTTAAGCTGCCAAATCAGTACGAAGAGTGGAAGAAGATTACAGAATTACTCCGCGGTAATTACGTCAAGTCGTTACAGGATGCCGCCGATATCATCGAGAAGACAGAAGATTACGAGGACAAGATTCTTAAGATTCGACAGGATTACGATAAACTTATCAGCAAGACGAATGATCCTGGTATCAAGGCAAGGTACGAGATACAGAGAGACAAGGAGATTGGTCAGGTTAAGCTTGACAAGTTTAAGAACTCTTCTGATTATCTCAACTTCTACGGAGCCATCGTATCTCTCGGTATGGACAAGGCTCAGACTATCGGAGCAAGAATCAGGCAGAATATCAATGAGGCTCTGCAAAACGGAGCTATTGATGCGAGAGAGTACGCCAAGGAAATCAAGCAGCTTGATGAGCAGTTATCGAAGCTGACGAGTCCAAAGAAGACTTTCCTCAATGGAGGTCTAAAGGGAATGGCTGAGCAGAAGATTTCTGATGCCAGCGAGCAGATGACAATCGCAGCAAGTAAAATTTCTGAAGGCAAGAAGGTTCGCGAACTTGGCCTCAAAATGGGAGACGAAAACTTCGTCAAGCGTGGCGACAGCATGATTGCCAGTGGAAAGGCTATGATGAAGGCTGCTGAGATTCTGTTTAAGGATGGAACAAAGGCGAAAGAATCTCTTGATAAGTTTGCTAACGTAGTAAGCATTATCGACCAGAATGTCCAGGGAATGTTCGAAGCGTTCAATGATATCAAGGAGACTGCTTCTCTTCTCGGCGTTGATACCGAGTCTGATGGTTGGCAGGATGCCTCGGCGTTCTTTGAGACCTTCTCCGGTATGTCAAGCTCATTATCTAAGGTAGTAACAAGCGCAGAATCCGGAAACGTCGGAGGAATACTTGCGGGTGTAACTGGTATATTCACGTCCCCAATCAAGGCGTTTGCTAAGGCTCACGACGCTAAGCTCGACAGACAGATAAAACTTGCGGAAAGACAGCTGAATGAGCTGAAGAACCTGTCTTCAAACATCAACTCTGTTATCGAAAAGACTCTCGGTGGAATCTATTCTTACGAAAGGTCTGCTGATACGACAAAAAAACTCAACGATGTCAAGAATGACTATAAGGCTTGGGACGCTTTCTCTAAAACTGACATAGGACAAGCTTTCTTTGGTGGAAAGAATCGCAGTCACTACAGTAAGGAGACTTACGATGCTGTAATGGATACGGAATCAAATCCTTCCGCATACGCCGACCAGCTCGCCCTACTCCACGCTCAGGAAGACGAACTGAGAAAACAGAGGCAAGCTGAGGAGGATAAGAAAAAGACGGACAAGGATAAGCTCGCAGACTACGACCAGCAAATCAAGGAGATGGAGTTGCAGATCAAGACGTTCGCACAGGATTTCCTGAAAGACGTTTACTCTATCGATATGAAGAGCTGGGCAAGCACACTTACAGACACCGTTGTAAGTGCTTGGGCTAAAGGTGAGGATGCGGTTGATGCTTATAAGAAGAAAGTCAAAGACATGGTTCGCGATGTGGTAAAGAATATCATTACACAGAAAATCATGGAGAAGGCACTCGAAAAACCCCTAGAATGGCTTACGTCAGTTCTTGACAAAAAGGGGCAACTCGACGAAACGGACATGATTAATTTTGCGAAGCAGGTTAATGAAATAGGAGACAAGGTTGTTCCTCAGATAACCGGTCTTGTTGATGCCTTAAAGAACGAAGGGTTGGATATGAGAGAGAACGGAAGCTCCTCTACGACCAACTCAGTTAAGAGCATCACAGAAGAGACTGCTGATCTCCTAGCCAGCTACCTCAATTCGATCAGATTATATTGTGCAGAAGACAATATTAATCTGAAACAATTGTCGGATTACATCAAAACCTGTATGCCAGAGATGAGCGTAATTGCAAAGTCTCAGCTGACTCAGCTTAACCTTATTGCTCAGAACACCTTGCGCAATGCAGATGCGGCAGAGAGAATCGACAGGACTGTCTCAGAGCTGAACGATAACTTTAATAGAGTTATCAATGGTACGAAATCTTTAAAAATGAAATAATTATGTTTGAAAAAAGAAATTTATCAGACAGAATGAAGAACGAGGCGGTTTCACTGGGTCTTTGCGCTCAGTGGACCGCCGAGTGGCACGACAACTCATCAAAGCATGAGATGGTCGAGAAGTTTGTTAAGGGTATTGACTTCTGTATCGGAAAGAACTGGCCTTCGACCAAGGATATGAAGAAATACTTTGGTGATGTCATTCATGATCATGGTGTGTATGTTGACGAGAACGTTGACCTGCAAAACCCAAAGATTGTCATCCTCAATGGAGAGTGTGTAGCTAACATCAACTATGACTGGATGGACAGTGGAGAGATATACGTAAGGCACAACTCTTCACTTTACCTGAAGGTTAAGGGATTCTCCAGGGTGTTTGTCAATCTGTTAGATGGTGCGGAGCTTCATGTTGAATGCGAAGATACCGCAAAGTGCTTCGTCTACCAATACGGAGGAACAGTCGTGAAAGCTACCGGACCAGTCAATATCAGGGATAGACACGATTTTAAGTTCAATTAACGCATATTTATACGTGTATTACTTGCATATTTATGCAATATTTTGTATATTTGCATTTATAAATAGTTGATTTAGGTATGAAAGATTATTTCAGGATATACATGCAGAAGGAAGGCGATGGGAATGAGGTGAAGGACTCCATCGCCGACTTCGGCATGTACGTTAGCGAGAGTCCGTTCAAGCCTTGTGATTCTGTCAAGGAGCCTATTAAAAGGGAATGGCACGACGAGCATGGCGACGATGAGTATATTGGCAAGGACGGTCTCTATATGGCAGCATACGAGAACAAGGTCAAGTTCCTGTTCAAGGGTGATGCCTTCGGTGCCAACGAGAAGTGTAAGGCTTTCATCGACTATCTCCGCAAGTCTGGCATGATGAAAATGTACTGCGACTTCAACAGAATCGGAAGGCAGCACGTGAGACTGAAGGGCATTGATTCGGACCTATACAGATATCCGGGAAACGAGGATTTGCTTATCCTCTCTATTACATTCAAGTTTAACGACCCTGTTACTGATGTCAAGCCGATTATGGACGCACAGGGCAGTATTTCAAATTTAGGATAGCATACAAATGAGCACTTGGAATATTTATCATAAGGATGGCTCGAAGCTGACAGACGTTAACGGAGAGCAGATAACCGTTCATGGATTGGAGTACTCTGATTCCTGGATGGGCGAATGCTTTTTGACTATCAACTTCAAGCATGAAGTGCCTATCAACTTTCAGATAGGCGACTATATTGTCTATCGTGGTGAGCGATTCGAGCTCAACTACGAGCCGGGCAAGGATAAGCAGGCAAGACCTGACACCTACGGTGAGGGCTTCGTATATGACAGCGTGAAGTTCAACGCATTGCAGGATGAGCTTGCTAGGGCTGAATTCCTCGATGTGGTATTGAACGACAACGAACTCCACTACACTTCCCTACCGAAATTCCCATTCTACGTACAGACTCTGGACGATTTGCTCGACAGGATCCAGGCGAACCTCGACGAGCAGATTGGTGCAGGTCTTTGGAAGATTTACTCCCGAAACAAGGACCGTTCCGTTCAGCGTGGAGCCCTCGCAAGCGAGTGGTTGTCGGTTTATGGAGAGAAAACCGAAGATAACGTCATTGAATCGATGTCTATTACAGTGGACTCACAGACCTGTTGGCAGGCTCTTGCGCTTGTGAACGAGAAGTGGGATGTGAATTTCATAGTCAGAGGAAGAAACATCTATGTCGGTACTACCGGAATAGAAGCCGGACACATCTTCTCCTATGGTCTCGGCAAGGGACTCTACGAGATTGTGCAGAACGCAGATTCTGATCAGAGTGTCATTACGAGACTGAGAGCTTATGGTTCGGAGAAGAATCTTCCTTCTCATTACTATGCGGACCTCGGCGTCAAGTACGTGGCGAATATCACGAAAGTGGTTACAGCTAGCACAAATGTCGAGCTTGAACTGGATATCGATTATATCGAGACGTATTTCAAGAATAAGAGAAAGTACGTCGTTTCCGGAGAGTCTCAGGAACAGTCTTTCGGATGGGTCCTTCAGGTAACGTTCGATTTTCAGACTACAATTACCGGTTATGTAACACAGTCTGGCAGCTCTGGCAAATGCAGGTTCTACTCCGAGTTAAAGGGAGGACAGGTAGATAGCGGAGATGAGGAATCAAAGGAGAAACTCGACGCATTCATCGCTCAGGTCAAGGCCGGAAATACAAAGATGTATATCACGTCCGGTCTCAATAAGAAGGTCGTTCCTTCATCCATGAAGGAGTACGCAAAGAATCTTCCGAATAATATGTCCATCAACAGGCTTATGCTGCCTGGATTCCCTCACGTATCGCTGAGTGACTTCTATGATTCTCTTACTGAACAGGAAAAGAAGTATGTGAATCCAACCGGGAAACTGCATAAATTCTCTACTGATCCATATAGACCATACATCGATTCTCTCAATATAGACGAGATTGGACTCCGTTCGGCATCGCAGTTCTTTGATACTGATGATAAGACGAATGGAGTTATCGAAATCTACCCTACCATCGAGGAGATGGAAATCGGTGGTGTGCGTGTTGATGAGATTGACGAAGGTGTCGCTCCTGATGATGACGGCCGATATGATGGCGACCCTGGTCCGAATAATGTTGATATTTATCTCAGCAAAGCTGTTGATTTCGATATAAAAGATTTAGCGGACGACGATTTCTCCATCTCTATGAAAGATGGTATGTGCGGTGGCCGAACGTTCAAGGTAGCATCCTCAACCAAGGTTGATGGAAGATGGAGGCTTACTATTGAAAGAGTAAAGGACGATGCTCTTAAGCTTTGGTTCCCATACAAAGACTATCCTATCAAGAAAGGCGACCATTTCGTACTTACCGGCATCACTCTTCCTGATTCGTATGTGAATTCCGCATCATTGAAGCTCCTTAAGTATGCCATTGCGCTCCTTGACAAGAATGACTACACAAGATATGTCTATCAGCCTAAGGTTGACGAGCTTTTTATGGCGAGACAGCACGATAAGGCGCAGGCAGACGAAACCGGAACTATCAAGAGTCTGCACGATACACTGAAGGCCGGCGACCTGATGAACTTCAATGATACAGACCTCAATATCGAAGGAATCATCTCTATCGACCAGCTCACGATCAAGGAAGAAGATGGCAAGATACCGACTTACGACATAACACTTCGCGAGGACAAGGAGGTTGGAACCATTCAAAAGATTCAGCAGCAGATCTCGTCTCTTCAAAACGGAAATGGCGGAACCGGAGCAGGCTTGACAACTACACAGGTCAAGAATCAGGTCGCAACAGAGGGAAGCAAGCACTTCATCTCAAAGATAAACGATGACACCGCCAAGGGCACAATCACTTGGGAGAAGGTGCAGAAGTTCTTGCAGGGGGTGACGGCAGAATACTTATCTCAATTTAAGAAAGGTGCAACTTTCGGAGAGTTCATTCAGGGAATGCTCTTCGGTACTGGTGGTAGAATTGACGAGCTGGGTAATGCCGAGTTTGAGAGTATCACATCTCGAAGTTCCATCATTGCAAAGGAACTCATCGTAAACCGACAGACGGCGATGGAAAGCAATTTCGTCTTCACCGAGAGTGGAATGGTTGAGACTGTTACAGAGATTCCTGCGGCAACGGAAGGCGGCAACGTTACCTACGACTTGAAGCTTCAGAAGCGATGGGATAACGACTTCACCGCATTCAAGGAAAACGATGTTGTCTTGGCTTCCATCAATACATTGGCGGAGAACGGAAGGTATTACGATATGTGGCTGCGAGTGCTCTCGGTCAACACGGTAACGAATACCATCACGGTTGTATGCTATCCAGACAACGAATGTCCTAGCAAGAAGAATTATCCACCTTGTGAGCTGGCAAGATTGATACGCTGGGGAAATGCGGTGGATGAGGACAGACAGAGCTGCTGGTATATATCATCATCCGAGGGGTTGCTTGTATGGCTCGACCACGTAACCAAGCCTATTATCGACAAGACAAACTATTCTCTTGCGATGGGTAAGCTGCCAGATGCGTTATCGTTCCTCTTCCAGGACTTCCCTACCGCCAACAAGCGTGACGGAGCGTTCTATGCTAAGTGGATGATGGCAGCATCATTTCAACAGATAGATTATCAAGGGAACCCAATCTACACGACAAGGGATAGAGGTGTGTGGAGCTTGTCAGTTGCACAAGGCGATAACCCTTACCGCAATGGCGACCGAACGATAGATACCGTCTATTACCTCGGCTGCAAGTGGCAGTGTCTCGAAGACAAGACAACAAAGCCGCCGACCTACTCATCTACGGCTTGGGCGTTCGTTGAGGGCAATCCTTACTTCACGCTCGAAATGCTATCATCGAAGCTGTGGAACTTCCGTCTCAACGACCTAATGGCAACGAACGCTGATGGCTCTTGGAAGGTATTCACTACTCTATCAGTAGTCGGAAGGCTCTACAATCAAGACGTGACCGAATCCATGGTCAATGTGGTATGGACTAGGGACAGCGGAAACCCTGCGGCAGACAATAAATGGGCACTCTCTCACGCCAACTGCGGACTATCTGTTGATTTGACCTATGAAGACCTCGGCGGTGCAGCATTCAAGATAGGTAGTGTGACATTCCGATGCGAAGCGCAAATCAAGGATGGCGAGACGATGTATTCCGAGGATGTGAGTGTTAGTTTCTAAAATGTTGAACTTTTAAAATAATAGGATATGGCTAAAGAATTAGCGGTTAGTGTTGACAAGATGATGGAGATACAGCCTACGGCTTATTCCCAGTCCTGTAGTATAGAGATTGTCGGAAATATAATCAACAGACAGCAGTATGATGGTATTGAAGGATCATTCTCGCCAGACTTCACCATTCGACCTTGCACGATGTTCCCTCCATGCTACCTTATCGACCCAGATAACCCAGGGGAGACACAGAACTGCAACAGTCAACTAGACACGTTTAAGTGGTCTGAGGTGACATCTAGCGGTATCGTGGTTGTTGCTACAAGCGAGAATGCTAGCGTGAAGGCAGGATATGAAGCTGTGAGGGAAGGATTGAATAAGGGAACTCTCTATATCAAACAGAACTCCGTTCTTGGTAAGCCTAGGACGATGCGATTTGAAGCGAGTTGGATGGACCCAGTTAGCGGATATAAGTACACGTTCGTGGCTAACAAGGCTCTCTATCTCGAAGACTGTACGAATGCAAGAGCCGAGATTATGCTGGATAGTCCTCCTACGGTATTGTGGAATCCTATCAAGCACGCTGCATCTAGAACTCTTACAGCGAAGATTATGGTCGGAGCAAAGGATAAGACGGCAGACGGCAAGACGAAGATTTGGTGGTATCGTATCTTGGATAACGGAACTAAGCAGCTTATCACTTCGGTTGATGATGCCGAGAATTACGAGATTACGGCAATGACCAAGGGCGCGAACGGGCAGATATCCTCTATTACCATCGACTGCGATATGATAGGCGAAGGTATCGGATATGAGTTAAGGGCTTGCTACATCTACAGCGGCAGCGTTCCTTCATCGCCCCGTGATGCCGATGCTCGAAAGGTTACGTACATCAACAGAACCATTCCGCCTCTCACAGCTCAGTTCATCGGTGACGGATTCGGACTCAACGAAGATGCGGCATCAGTTGTCTGTCAAGCAGTAGTCAGCGACAACAATGGAGTTATCGAACCATCGGTGTGGCAGAAAGTTCTGAGAGCTAAGTGGCAGAAGGTGACGTATGGAAAGAGTACGAACAACGGCGTAACTACAATGACGGAGAGTGTGGAGGTGTTAGGGTATGGAGAAACGTTCCAATGTCCTTTCGAAGCGAAGAAAAGCATCCGTCTCACCATCGAAGACCGAGGGGCTTACGAGCTGATTGTTGATGAGAACGGAAATGCCCTTGTGGATGAGAACGGAAAATACATCATATCAAGGGAGATTGACGAGAATAACGGATAATGTTGTCTAACTTTAAAAAAATAAAGAATTATGAAATACTACGTTAAGGTTACGAAGCAGGTTGCTGAGAAAATCATCAGAAGCGGAGTTCCGCTGACAATGACAAGTGACGGAAATTGCTTGCTCTACCAGAGCGAGTTGAATGGCGTTGATGGTGTGAACCTCAATGAGAGAGCAGCCAATGCCGGCGGCTCACTGGTAGCAGAGAGCGATGCCCTTGCGGAAATCAAGGGAACGACAGACACTCCTGCTTCCTGCTACACTCCAGTCGAGTTTGGCGGCGAGGGCGATACAAGAAACAATGACTATATCGGTTCGGATGGCGGTGATAACCCGTCTTTCGAGAATACAGACACTAAAGAAGAAAGCGAGGTAAGCGATGAGTAAAGCTACGGTAACAGGACAGATTGTCGTCACAAGCAATGGTACTACCTTGCACCCAATCCTACAATGTAATACTGGTGATATTTATCAGAATTATGATGGCAACCCAGCGTCACCATCCAACGTTGTGCCTAATTTCGAAGCGAGCGGTGCGACCAAGCCGAAGTTGGTTATGCAAGCTTACTCGGCAGAGCAGGGTGCAGGTAACTCGTTTGACCTTTCTAAAGGCACTCCGACTTGGATAGTATCAGGTGTAACGCTCGCATTCAATGCTTCCCACGTATCCACTACCGCATTCGGAGGTGTGACAGGGCATTTTACAGAAGGCTCTGATGCAAGCGGAAATCCAACGCTCACGGTCAATAAGAACCTTATTAATATTAATGGTGGTGATTCGTTCAACATCATCTGTAAGGTCAGCGTATCAATGTCCAACACAAGCGTTACGCTACAAGCAATGTACCCAGTTTACATAGCCGAGGGTGTGACTGATTCTAAGCGAGTGAACATTATCGCCACGTCAGACAAGAATCTCTTCACAATTACTGAGAAGGGTGGAACTTGCACTGTCAAGGCGCAGGTTACGGATGGTAATATGGTTACATCTACTGGATATACATTCATGTGGTATCTGCCAGATGCTAACAACGGCGAATGGGTACTCAAACAGAATAGCACTTCCGCTACATTCACCATCAACGAGACGGATGTGGATTCTTCCATCATTGTTAAGTGCGAGGCATACAAAGGTAATGACTTCTACGCTTCCGACACACAGACTATCAATGACGTGTCGGACGAGTATATTCTATATCCGAACCCTACGGACGGAAATGATAACCCTGTAGCTGAGAACTTCATTCAGAACTCAGGCGGAAAGATTGTCTATAAGCCGTATATGCGCAAGAGAGGTTCAACGGCTAATGAGACGGGAGTAACGTTTTCTATGTCTCTCTATTCCAATGCTGGCGTGCCTATCAACTCTGCTATCACGAAGTCGGGCAATACGTTCACGATTACCGAAGCTGGTACCAGAGAATATAAGGGTGCGGTGTATTCTATAACAGGAACTAAATAAGGTTGCTTATGGTAAAGATATTGGCATTGGTAACAGGCTCCATATCCTTTTCACAGAAGGGAGACAAGGGAGATAAGGGTGCGACTGGTCCACAAGGACCGCAGGGACCAGCTGGACCAACTGGACCAAGAGGAACGAAGGGTGCTCTGATGCGTGAGCATGACGGATTTGAATCGGGTGAGTACAAATACCTTTCGGGTTCGGGTGCAGAAGCGTATGTTGATGTTGTATGCATAAATAGAAAGTGGTATCAGTGTACAAGTACTTATACATCCTCCTCACCTAACGTGACTGACGGACACTGGTCGCTGATGAACAATTACACGTCAATAGCCACGCAGCTTCTCCTTGCCGAGAATGCTACCATCAATATGCTCGGAAGTAATCAGATTAACCTGTACACTCCATCAAATAGTGCGATGTTTGGATCGTTCAGAGTGGTTGAGGATGTTAACGACTGGAGTCTTTGGCTTGGTGGTAAGGATGGGAATTCTGCTTCCTTTGCTGTGACACGTGGTGGCGCAATAAAGGCTACAGCTGGAACTATTGGCTCTTTCACTATAAGGGAATTGAGGGGAGGTTATTACGACCTTTACGCTAACTACGGAGGAGTTATAAATTTCAGTGCACCATCGAGTATTTCGTTGAACTCGCGAGGTATATCTGTATCTACAGGCGTTCCGGGGAATGGGGCGCAGTTCTTCTTCGGCAATACCGAAGATACCGAAGGTACACCGTCTTGGACTAACGGAGCGTTGCGTATAATGTTAAATACACCAAAAGGTGCAAATACAGACCAAAGTGCTGCGTACATATCAGTTATTGGTATGTCTGGCTATACGGCAAAAGCTCTTGAACTGTCTGCGATGGGCGGCACGAAAAGCCACGCTATCGCTATAAACAACGGAGATGTAGCAGGTCTTAGACCATCTTTTGCTAATATAGCATCGAACTACACTCTTACTGAGTATGACCACACGATTGAATGCTACAATTCCTCGGTAATCACAATTACGCTGCCATCTTCTCCGAAATACGGGCAATGTTATACTGTCATCCAGCGAGGAGGTAGGGTGATTTTTTCGTCAAGCAAAGGTATCTACGATGCACGTTCCACCGTTACTGGCACGACTTGGAACTCAGATGCGAGAGGGCAGGTAAGTTGGATATGGTATAATGGTAGCCAGTGGATAGTAAGTTATGCAGTAAGTTAAAATAAGTTACATATGAAAATAAAATTAGAACATTTGGAAGTATTTATGACACTCTACAAGAATCAGTGTCAGGTAGTAAACGCACGCAAGCAGATTGCGAACATCATCTACTCGCAGGGTGCAGGTCTTGGATTGGCAGGACAGGCTCTTGCCGTGAAGATGTGGAACGGAAATGACGAGACCGAGTACACAGACGATGAAGTGAAAATCATCAAGGAACTCGTTGAGCGCACCACCGCCCCTTGCTTCATTGATGCGGTGAATGCTGCTATCAGCAATGCGGCATCGGCAGAAGAGTAAAATAAGTAATAACATCATTTTAAAGACATAATATTATGGCAATTAAAACAAGAAAAATCAGCGATTGGCTGTCTGTGAACGGGCAAGCCATCACCAATGCTTCAGCGGCTAGCATGAAGGCTTATCTGGAGCAGAATCTCCGTTCCTTGCAGGATGGCGTGTACATCGGCAAGATTCAGAAAGAGACGTGGGGTTCTTACATGAGATGCGAAGCGTGGCAAACAACAAGTATCGGCATTAGCAAAGCCGATGCGGATGCTGTTGTTGTTCAGCACGGCAGCACACGTATTGGTATTGCCTTAACAGAGCCTAGTGCTGCAATGAAATGGGGAAGCGTACAGAATGCTAGTTCTGTCGGACATCAGACATCAAGTGATTGGAGTCTCCTTGATGGTAAAACTAGAACAGCCGCTATTATGGCGAGCAGTTACTATAAGAATGATTCTCCTCAGACATACGCAGTCGCTTATTGTTACAGTTACTCGAAGTCACACGCAGGTGACCCTGGAGGAGACGTAAGCATTCCTGCAAAGTCATGGTATCTTCCTGCTACAGGAGAACTCGAAATTATCCGTTCTCATTTCGAGACCATCAATCTTGCCTTGCAGCGTATTAAGAACGCGGGTAAGCAGAATGCTGATTTGCTCCAGCGGACGGCTTACTGGTCGAGTGTTGAGTGTTCGGGCACGCATGCGTGGTATCTGAATTTCGTCAATGGCCATCGGGGCAGCGGCGGTAAGGTTGACAGTTCGTTTCGGGTTCGTCCTGTTACAGCATTTTAATCATTTTATCTCTTCACCTCTTTATCTCTTTCCGACCGCAGGTCGGTCAAGCAAGATTGGGAGGTGGGGAATTACGGACACATAAATAATAACAATATCACGAATAATTAGTGGCAATAAGCTAGAATATCTATGGCATTAGCGAAGGATTTACAGATATACAAGGATACTTTCGAGTTAGTCGATAAACTCACGGCTATGAAGGTTGGTTTTCCGAGAATGTATCGTTACGATTTAGGCGAGAAAATGACAAGCGTTGCTCTTGAACTTTTTGAGTACATTCAGTTAGCGAATATGTATGCCGATAACCGACATCAATACATGATGGGATTCCGAGTGAAATTCGAACTCCTTAAAACTATCCTTCGCCTTTGCTTCAAGAGAAAGCTATTCTCAGAGAAGCAAGCGGCAGATATTTGCAGACTAACAACCGTCATCGGTAGGCAGGCTACAGCTTGGGGAAATTCTAAGAAAGGTTAGTCCTGCTTAGAATAAAGCTAGAGTATAATTAGGTTAAAGCTTATTATAGAATGTGATTCTCCATAAATAATGGTCTCGCTGCTGTCAAGTCGCATCATCATTTGTTCGGTGTAGCGAAGCAGCTAAGATGTATAATAGAGAGCGAGAAAATAGCGGACGGCTTACTGGTCGAGTGTTGAGTGTTCGGGCACGAATGCGTGGAATCTGAATTTCGACAATGGCAATCGGAACAACAACGGTAAGGTTGACAATTCGAATCGGGTTCGTCCTGTTACAGCACTAGTTAGGAGAGTTAGGGAGATAATAGTAATGGTAAAGGCAGAATATATTATAGCAGCCTACGAAGACTGCCGTAAAGGTAAGGCATCATCACCAGATGCAATAAGGTTTGAAACATATCTGTTCGAGAATATAACGGACTTGGTTGAAAGGATAAACTCAAGGACTTACGAGCCGATGCCATCCATTACCTTTGTTGTCTCCCGACCTGTCTATCGAGAGGTTTTTGCTGCTAATTTTCGTGATAGAGTTATTCATCATTATATTGCCATACGATTAGAACCGCTATTCGAAGGAGTTTTTAGCGATAGAACATATAATTGTCGCTGCGGCAAGGGTCAGCTCTATGGAGTAAGGCAGCTTGCGGCAGATATCAAAGAATGCTCTGAGAACTTCACCAAGCCCTGTTGGTATCTGAAATGCGATATGAAAGGGTTCTTTATGAGCATTCCTAGAGAAGAGCTTGCAGACAAAGTGGATGCGTTCATTTTAGATAATTACAAAGGAGATGATATGGAAGACCTGCGCTACTTGTCTCGTGTTACGATAATGAATGACCCGACAAAGAACTGCATCAAACGCTCGTCTGAGGAAACTATGGCAAAAGTTCCACTGGGTAAAACGTTACGAGGAGCAAAGAAGAACCACGGTCTCCCTATCGGCAACCTTACGAGTCAGCACGATGCCAACTTCTGGCTCAATGATTTTGATTGGATGCTTGAGATAATTCTGCATATCTATTACCATGGCAGGTACGTGGATGATTTCTTCTTGATTCATCAAGATAAACGGGTGTTGTTAGCTTCTATCTCTAAGATAAGGAAATATCTTGCCAATATAGGCGTTACCTTGCATCCGAGGAAGATAGAACTGCAATCCGTATATAAGGGTATTAAGTTTACGGGTATGGTTGTGAAGCGTGATAGAATTTACGCTAGCAATCGTATGATAAGCAACTTCAAACAACTGGTGCATCACATGAACACATTGCCCGATAACTATACGGTAGAGGAATTGCAGCACTACGTTTGTTCTATCAACAGCTATCTAGGGTTAATGAAACATTGTGGCAGTTATGATATCAGAAAGAGCATTATGTTGGAAATGGATTTAAGATTCTATAAACACCTTTATATTAAAGGACATTATGAATGTGTCTGTATCAAGAATAAATACAAGAGAGATATAATTAATCGAAAGAAGCTAAAGAAACGTAGTAGCAAGGATTTCGATTTTCTAATTGATAATTACTATGAATCAGATAAAAAGAAGAACACTAGAGAGAATCCCGACCGAGAAGGAAATCAGCCTGCTTCTCGATGAAGGGGATGTGGTTGAGGTTTATATGAGAGACGGAGACTGAAGAAGAAGCACCATAACGCTTGCTTGGCATTATGGTGCTTTTTATTGTTAACACATACTTAACTTGCTTAGATGAGCACCTTCCAGAGAATACGTTTCTATTCCCATCGGAAGCCCATGAATCTTATTACCGATATACTGACAGTCAGCTATAGATATCATTTTCACAAAATCCGCCCTTGGCATAAGTATAACACGAAGGATTCTGTCTATTCCAGAATACTCTTTGATATAGTAGAATGCGACCGCTATTACCTCTCCGCTTTCTATCTGCTTGTATAGTTCGTAGGCGGCTGTATCTTCTTTTGGTTTGCATACGTATTTTGTATCAGTAACCACAACGGAAACATCACCTTTTGTGCCGATAGTATCTACGCAGACACCTCTATAAGTATCAAATCTTTTAATATCCATAATCTTAATGTTTTGATTTCTGCCGCAAAGATACAAAATTAATCTGAAATCGCAATGCTTCCGTTACTGAAAAATGAGAAAGAGGTAACGATAAAGCGGCAACAAAGCTTTCGGATTGTTATTTTTTATAAAGTTTAACACAAAAATCAATCAAAATTTAAGTTCTTTTCTTAAAAAATGTGTATCTTTGCGGCAGAAACTTAAAAATCAACAAAACAATGGTCTAAAAAAATAAGCTTATGAACAAAGAAGATGAAGAAAACCTATTAAAGTGGTTGCAAGACAAGGATGTCAGCGAGGTTATGTCCTTGCTGATGAAGCACGGAAATCGGTATAGCAGAAGGATTCTGAAATTCTTTCGCTGGTTCTGTAAGTACGTTCCAATCATAATTATGTGCTTTCACGCCTATGGAATGTGGGATTTTAGCAAGCATCCAGGAGAAATATTCATAACAAATAATGAGCATTTTCCCTGCTATTTATTCATCTACTTTATGATTTATATTTTGCCAATGGTTTTGATATTAGCAAGCAGGTTCTTCTATCTATGTTGGAGATACAGAATACCATTCTTCTATTTCTTCGGCATCAATGCTGCTCACATCGTTGAATGGAGTTGGTACACAACTCAAGATATGATTGATTCCTGCTTTACCGTAATGATAGTAACGGCAATGTTTTATTTATACGGATTTGCAGATATGTTTATTAGCAGAACTAGATTAGGACGTAAAAACTGCGCATAAAGGCGATTTCTGAGATTTTTTCGTAAAAACAAAGGTAATATGGGAAAGATATTGAATTATAAGATACTCGGTACGGCTTTGAAGTCGCTGAGTGATGCTTGCTTTAAGGCAGATGAGCAACTGCGAAATGGAGAGGAGGTCACCGCTTGCGGAATGAGCGATGATGACCTAGATAGATTGTGCGACATCATACCAGATATGCTAAACCCAATGATGAGCACTGAGGAAGTCAAAGAGAAACTGCACGTTTCTGATGCAACATTGAATAGAATGGTTGCAAGGGGTGACATTCCGAATGGCGAGTGCAAGAAGCGAGGACACACCCGATATTGGAAGAAGTGGGATATTCTGCACTTCATTAAAAGTAAGAGAGGTAAGTGATTGCCTCTCTTTTTTTTGTTATTTATGATATTACCTCATATCACTTTAAATCTCTGATAATCAGTCACTAAAAGAAAGTGTGATAGAGTTATATTTGCTCTACTCTATTCTTTGTACCTTTGCATCCGTAATCGATTACATAGTGTTAGTTAATATTAAGGATTTCAAAAGATTGTATTATGGAAATGACAGATGCAAAAGTAGTAGAGAAGAAAATCTACGAAGATGGTAAGAAGGAGTATGCCAGCAAGGGTTTGGCAGGAACAGCCCTCGGAATTGGCATCGGTGGCTTGGCTTTAGCTTTGCTCAACGGCAATGGTCGTGGTGTATTTGGTTCACTTGGTAATGGTATGCCAGATAATGTGAATATCAACACCTATGGTGGTATGACTGCAAGTAATACTGCTCCTACAGCCCTTGAGGTAATGGAGAAGGAATGCGCTGATGAGGTTAAGCTGCTTACCGACATGTTCGGTATGAAGCTCGACACCGCTAACAAGTTCTACGCTATGCGAGAGACAGACATCGCTGAGAAGTTCTCTATGTATAAGGGTGCTAACGATGCTATCAACGCCGAGAACCGCCGTGCAATGCAGGCTGAGTTCGGTCTTTACAAGTCTCAGATTGATGCAGACTTTGGTCTGTACAAGAATCAGAGAGACCAGTATGACGCACTACAGGCTAAGTATAGCGACCTTGACAAGAAGGTAGCCGTGATGGAAGCCCTCACTCCTTACAAGGAGAAGCTTATGATGGCTTACGTTAACGAGAAGACCTGCAATTGCTTGCGTGGTCAGTTGGTACTCCCATCTACGCCAGTAGTTTCGGGCTACGGCAGCTACGGATGTAACTGCACTGCTCCTTCCACTCCCACTACAGGAGCGTAACAGAGCAAGAAAGTCCGTAAAAAAGACTAAGAAAAAATGAGTTGGTGAGGGGTGTTTGCCCTCGTTGGTGGATGCCCTCTCACCTCTCTATAATATATCACCAACTTTAAAGATATTAATTTTTATGATGAATTTCGGGAACAGTCCATTATTGGATATGGGCACAAGTCAGCAGCAGCCGCAAATGATGGATGCCGAGCTACAGAAGATGTATGATGCAATACAGCAGAAGCGAGCATCTATCAACATGCAAGCACAGCAGTCTTCCACCCCTTTATGGGATGAGATTGATAAGATTGAAGACAATCTTACAGGCGCACAACGTCAGTACTTGATGCAGAATCAGGAATACGTCAATAGCTTGCAATATGTGTCTAAGCTAGTGCAAGACGAGGAATTGCGCATTATACGCCCTCGTATCGAAAGCACTCAGCAAGGACAGGAGGCATTAAAGAAACATTTGTCTTTGATGCAACGACTGAGAAAAGAAATAGCACAGGCGGAAGAGCAGAAAACCGCTATGCTTAACGACTATATGACAAATCATAGTGATAAAACGTGGCAAGAGTATCTCGCTATGGTTCAAGGGACAAAGAAGGGAGGAACTAAGAAATGAACGTAACAGAATTGAAAGAGAAACTGCTTACATCGCTTGATTTGTGGGCAGATGCTAGAATAGACGATATGGTTAAGGCTAACCAGATGCTCGCCATACCATCAGTGTACATGAAACGTGCGGCGCACAATATCATCGCCAAGCACAAGGATAGTTGGGGCAAGAGCATTGACAACGCTACCCTATTCATTGCCGATGAAGACGGTAACATAGATGCTGATACCATATTCTCAGACCTCATGCAGATGTTAGAGAATATAAGCAACTATGAGTTTGACCTTGGCTTTATCAAAGGTCGCATTGATGGCGGTGTCTTGTCTATTGATTTACCAGACAACATCATAACGACTATCCTCTTTGGTAGCAAGAAGAGTATCAGCTTCACCAAGGATGACTTTGAAGAGTTGAGAAGTCTGGTAACAGCAGAGTAATAATCATAAATATAAGAAGATATGGAAGCAAAAGAGATTATGAGCAAGTTTGATGAGCTGTACGGAATGATGGCTTCATCAACAAACGTAAAGTACATGCACGTATTCGGTAATACGATGCGCTGCATGATGCAGGATATGGCAGCCAAACACCCAGAGTTGGCGCAAGAGTATCTTGATAAGCTTTGCGCTATCAAGTGGAAGAACTATCTTACGAAGAAGGAAGCTTCAGAGATTGTAAACGGTATGAATCCACCAGTAACCTGGGATATGCAGACATGGCTCAATGCTATGACTGGTCTCGGACTTGCAACAGAGGAGAAACCTTATTACAACGATTACGCTTTGTACGTTGCGATGAACCAGGTTGTAAGCGACCACGGATGCACCATTGCTAAGATACTCGGCAAGGAAGATATTAAGGACATTGATACAGAACATCTGGTTAAGTATGCCCACAGCCTTGCACTCGACTTACTGAAAGACAAGGATGGTGTGTACGACATCAGAGAGTATTTTCTGAAGTAACATCAAAAATATACGGTTATGAAAAAGGTATTCGAAGACATTATAGCTAGCAATGACATGCAGGCTATCAAGAACTGTGTTACGATCATGGCAGATTGTTGCGAAGTTGGAATGAATGACAGCGTAATGCTTGATATGATTAAGCAGGTCAAGGGAGAGATTGGTGCGTGTCATTATGACGAAGAAATGGCAGATATGCACCTTTGTCTCATTGAGCAGCTTCATACTAAAGACGTTGCCAAAGACTATTGGCACGAAGTCAAGAACGACAACATTACCATTAATGATTGGTGCGTTTTGTGGGGTGAAATGGTAAAACGCAACGCCGGAAAGATCAAGAAGTGGTTCCCGAAAATCAACACGCTTGATTTCGAGAGAAAGATTTTCGACGAATGCGTTTCTTTCCTGGAAAACGGCGGAATGCCATATTATGATCTGAATATCTGATTTTTTCGTTATTCTGAATGAAGTTTCGTTTTTTTTTGCTATCTTTGCAGAAAGAGACCGAAACTTTATTTTTATTAATTATTCAGGATAACAGATTATGACAGATTTATTAGATTCATCACAGATTCGGCAGATAGGTGTAACTATATTTTCAGCTATACTTGCCTTTGCCACGCCGACTGAAGGATTCGTCTTGGCGTTGGTTATTGCTTTCGGCTTCAATATCTTCTGCGGTATGCGAGCTGACGGTGTGAGTGTTGTACGATGCAAGAACTTTTCTGCATCAAAGTTCAAGAACGCAATTCTTGAAATGCTTCTCTATGTATCCATTGTTTATGTGATCTATGGCATCATGCTAGGCTGTAATGATGGAACAGAAGCATTATTCGTTATCAAGATGCTTACATACATATTCTGCTATGTATATATATGCAATGCGTTCAAGAACCTCATTAAAGCATACCCTAAGAACATCTCATTCCGGGTTATTTACTATATTCTGAGATTCGAGTTCGCAAAGGCGCTGCCTAGCTACTGGAAGCCGATTATTGACAGACTCAACAATGAGTTTGATAAAAAAGAGGAGGAAAACAAAAATGGAAGTACTAATTGATAGGGCTTGGAAAAAGGATGGCTATACTATTAGCCGTCTGTACGTGAATGGCAAATTGTTCGGATGCAATACTCTTGAAGATACAGACAGAGGATTGAATCAGAAAATGGATTTGGACGAAATCAAAAACAAAAAGGTATATGGGCAGACTGCAATACCAATCGGCAGCTATGAATGTGTATATACCTACTCTAACAGATTCAAGAAGATGCTCCCATTATTAAAGGATGTGCCAGGGTTCGATGGCATCCGTATTCATTCCGGTAACTCTGCAAAAGACACAGAGGGATGCATCTTGGTTGGATTAAATCTCAAAAAGGGAATGGTATTGAATAGTAGAGAATGGACTAACAAGTTAGTTTCTAAAATGAAAGAGGCTTGGAATCGAAAAGAGCGAGTAATAATTGTAATAAAATGATAGAATTACCAAATTATAATACACAAGAATGGCTAATAAATAAGTCATTTATCGGAGAAATTTGGAAAGACATTCCAGATTACGATGGGTTATACCAAGTATCAAATCTTGGTCGTGTTCGTTCTCTAGATAGGACTGTTAAGTCTTCCTATGGGGCGGTACAAAATATAAAAGGCAAGATAATTAAGTATAAAAATAGTAGAGGGTATGCGTGCGTGTCATTAAGTAAAAATGGCATTGTAAAATATATGCGTGTCCATAGATTAGTAGCGTTGGCATTTATTCCAAATCCACACAATTATCCTCAAATAAACCACAAAGATTGCAACCCTTACAATAATCAATCGGAAAATTTGGAATGGTGTACACAGGAGTATAACAATAATTACGGAAGCCACAACATAAAGCTTTCAGCATCAAGGAAAATGCTGTACAAAAATGAAGATTTTAGGAGAAAGTGCAGTGTTTCATTTAAAAATAAATGGAAAAATCCTACGCAACCCATGATTTCTGTTCTAAAAGATATGATAAAGAAGAACTGCAAAAGAGTACAGCAAATTAATGTTGACGGAGTTGTTGTAGCTATATATAATTCAACAAAAGATGCTTTTGAATCAACTGGTATTTTAGCCCAAAATATAGGACAAGTTTGTCTTGGGAGACAGAAAACGGCAGGAGGTTTTATTTGGAAGTATGTATAAATTTTATAGTATATGAATTTGAAGTTTAATTGGTGGAAATGGCTAGTGATATGCAGCATTTCAATGCTGATTCTATCAATGTTCTGTAGATGCACTACTACTAAGTATGTTCCTGTTACAGAATACAAAGATAGGGTCGTAGTAAAGACGGATTCTTTGTTGAAGACTGATTCCGTCTATGTGCATGATAGCGTATCTGTTTATATTAGAGGTGATACAGTCTTCAAGGACAAGTACCATCTTCAATATAAAGACAGATACATTGTAAGAAACAAATCAGATACCTTGATTGTACGAGATTCGATTCCATATAAAGTTGAGGTTGGCAAGCAACTATCAAAGACTGACAGAGCTTTCTTGAATATAGGTAAGATAGCATCAGTTTGTCTTTTTATAGGCATTCTCGCATTTTTAGGTTGGATATACTGGAAGTTAAAACTACATAAACGTTCTTAGTTTTTTCTTATGTTTTTATTTGGTTATTGATTTATAAACAAAAGGGGGTGACCGCACGCGATGTGTAGCCACCCATAAACATATAGATAATGCACAGAAATTCAATCTTCTTCAGCTTGCAGGAACTTAATACTATACTCCGTTTCGTAGTGTTTCTTCTGCTCGTCGGTCAGCATTCTTGTTTCGCTGTCGAAGAACAGGGTAAGCAGCTCTCCATAATCCTTGTCGTAAAAGTAGTTATACTTTCGGCAAAGATAATTTCTGGCATTCATACACTTGCCGGAAACTGTCTTAAACTTACGCTTTGTCTTCTGTGGCAAACCGCTGGCTGCTCTCAGCTTCTCAACGGCAAGAACCCTTCTCAGTGTTTCCTGTCTCTTTCTGTTAGCCTCATCGGTACGTGTACGATCAGCACTCTCCTTCCGTATTCGTTTTGTAGTCTCATCTGTATGCTTGACCCCAAGCCTCCTCGCCAGGTTGTTGACCGATGCCTTTGTTATACCGAGAATCTTCCCTACCTCTGTGGCAGAAAGATCTGGATAGAGATTACGAATAGCCTGATTCCTCACCTCGTTCGTTTCCCTCTTCCTTTGTATAAAGGAGTCCCCATGCAGCTTATGTAGCCACCAGTAGATTGTCTGTATGGTGCATCCGAATGACTTCGCCAATTTGCTTGGCGACTCACACGGATGTTCCTTTATGTAATTTTTCTGTTCGTCTGTAAGTACGTTCATAGGCTACTTTTTATCAGAAGAACCGTAGCCGTTATCGCCACGTTCTGTTTTGTTTAATTCATCCGTCTCTATAAACATGATGTTGTCACTTGTTTCTAGGTGGAATTGCACGATTTTATCACCAACCTTGTATCGCGGCATATTTGGCATAACGTGATAGAATACGGCAGAAATCTCTCCAGTATATGAGTCATCAACAGTGCCTTCACAGTTACTGAGAATCATACCTGTCTTCCATACGGAAGAACGAGGACGGAATGTAAAGCATCTTGAAATACCGGCAGGCTTATTACGATCTTCAATCTGCAAAGCAAATCCAAGACCGTACTTCCATACATTAGGCTCAACCTCTTCTTCTGATACGGCATAGCAGTCATAGCAGAAATCATCATCGTGCGCCTTGGTTGGCATAATAGCGTTCTCGTTGGTCTTTTTGAATAAGACAGGCACACCAACAACCTCGGTGAATCTATCAATCTCCACACCATCAACGTTCACCTTTCCGTAGAACATACCAGCAGGACGAGTCCAAACCTTGTGCTCCCCATAGAGAGCCTGATAAACAACTTCTTTCTCCTGAGTTTCACTATTAGTGACCTCAGTAATAAATCTGTAATAACCTCCTTTAAAATGTCTGTAAATCTTTTCCATTTTAATATTTAAAGTTTAAAATTCATGTTCATCACATACTTGGTCGCAAGATGATTCGTGCTCGTTATTGCTGCACCATCCTACGCCGTAAACGTCTTCGTTATCAAACCAAAGACAGTTACCACAACATTTTTCTTCTTTTTCCATATTACTGATGTTTTATCACTTCCAAATACTTCAACTTTGCGAATCGGTATGAGTGATATATGTCACAAAGATTTTTCACTTTTGAAGTAAAGCACAGAATGCAGCCTGTATAATCATCAAATCCTAAGATAATATACTTTTCCTCTACATAACCTGCTACGTATGCCCCAATGTCCTTACCTTTATAAAGAACAGGCTCTCCACAATGCGCATTAAAAAATTCTTTATTTGTCATACGCTATTTGAATTTAACGATAAAAAACTCGGTATCAAGCCACTTGTCGGGGCATAAGCCTTTCTTTGGCTTGCCGATGGTGATACTCTCAATCTCCTTCTCAACTCTCGGCTTGTCGTTTCCGTAGCCGTTGATGAAGAGAACGTGGGTGTAAGGACGATAAAGCACCTTTCCACAATATGTTTCTGCCGCCACATCATAAGCTACTTCACAGTTAGTCGTCAGACGTTTAATCCAATAAGGTTTTATCTCCCGATACTCCTCTGTCTTCTCACCTGATACGATTTTATTGAACCATTGCTTGCTGACGGTGAGGGTCAATACTTTCTTTTTCATTTATTCTTTCCTTTTAATCGTTGTTTCGCGGCATTTACACAGTCGCTCAGGGAACAGTTTAATAATTCTACACTTCTTCTAATTTCTTTAGCTTGAAAAGGAGTAATACGAACAGACTTTTCTAATCTGTTCTTTAAATTATTAGATTCCCATTTTACAAGTTTTCTTGAAGATTGTGTAATACGACTATCCAACTTGTCTGCTTTTACAAACTTGTTAAGCCAATAAGGAGACGTTTTATTTATAGCCCTATTCCATATCTTCTTTGCCAATCTAATCTTCATACGCTACTTCTTTTTACAACAAGGGCAACTTTCTGCGTGAACAACGCAAACACCATGTTTCGTGTCCACAACCAGATAATCGTGTCCTTCCTCAGTGAATACTGACATACCAATCTTCTTTGCAGGTTCATTGCTATTAGCCAAAGAGCGAATGCCCTCAAAAAGCAATGCTCCTACAAACAAACACAAGACAAACCAAACGGCTGACTTGATTAAGTTTAAAATCTTATTCTTCATACATTCTATTATTCCATATATTCATACACTCAACGAACTCTTCGACTTCTTCTATACTATTCAATATAATAGTAATGCTTCCATCTTCGTTCCAGTGCTGATTACTTACATCTACCATAGCTTTATCTTACTTCTTATCGAATTTATTGCCAACAACATAAACTTTAAATAAATTAACAAACGGCTCGTAATTGTCAACTTTATCTAAACTCTTGAAGGCAAATGTTCCTTCTTTTTCAATATAAACTACCTCATAGAGATTGTCTATACATAATAAGTCATAGCTATCATGCACTATATCGCCTTCCCAAATTTCTTTGCCATCCCTATCTCTCAGTCCTGTAAACATACAGACTGTAGAAGGGTCTACCTGATAAGTGAGATTTCTGTTTAACTTGCTTTCTTTCTGACGATTCTCAATGATGTATGTATTACCATTCTCTTCGTAGAAATATCCGCAAACCCATCCTTTTCCGTCAAGACGTTTAGCCTTGAATTTGATGCTTTCTATCTTCATATCTATTTTGCTTTAACATTATACACTCCATCAATGACCTCCACCTCGTAGCAATCGGGACAATAATGCTTACCATCTATCATTTCCCAATCAGAGTAGTCACCTATATCGACTTCTTTGTTGCTGAATAGTGCAGAGCAAGTATCTGTACCGCCAAATACTTCTCCGCATCTATCGCAAACAATCTGATACATTGTAATCGGTCTATACATAAGCTATTCTTATTTAAGTTCTACTGGTTCATCATTCCAAGTAAGTTCTTGTCCGATGAGCTTTTTGATACTGCCTTTGGGAAGTTCTATAAAGTCAGAATTTCTATCTTTTTCGTCATAGAATGTTGCTTTCCATATACAGCCATAACCTCTATCAGGCTTTTCCTCGTAGAGGTATTCCTCTCCATTCTTATCTGTCGCTACCCATGCCATAACTATTCCTCCATTTTTACGCCAAACGGAGTGCCGTTGGCAAAGGTGTAATCTTCAAATACTTTCTTATAGCTAAAAGGAGTTTCATTAAATTCAATTACTACTTGACTTGCAATACCTTTAAGCATGTAATACCCACTTTCTGTATCTTTCAACTTCACCCACCCGAACGGCTGGTGCTTCTCCATTTCCTTCCAACACTCTTCTGCGTTCTTAAATGGGCGGTACCCTTGCTTTGGCTTGATGTGTAAATAAAATTTTTTATCATCAATTTTAACTTCATAGTGATACTTAAAATTACAACGGTGTTTTTTGTTATATTTTTCACATATCTTTTCTGCCTCTTCCTTTGTATCGCAAGTTGCAATAAGCCCATCGGCATATGTGCCCCAATATCTAACTACATTAAATTTTGTAATATCACCCTCCAACTCTTTAAGTGCATCCACTAACAAAAGTTTAGCCTTTGTCGTACATAGATATGGCACTTCATCAATAGCGGTTTGAGCTGCTTTAATATATTTGATAGCTTTTTCTTTACTCATTGCTTATCCTCCTTTGTGTTACACGTTGCTTGGTCTCCTTCATAGTAAGGAGCACCGACTTTAGGTAATATCTGAGTGTTCCTATTGCAGGAACATTGCATTACCCAAGGTGCGTTTACCTTTCCGCATCTAGGGCATATCCATCCTTCTTGTGCCATATTCTCTTCTTTTTACCCTCTCCCTTTTACAGGAGAGGGTGGTTAGTTACTCATTAACTTCAACAAACTTTCCGTTTATAAGTTGATACCAAGTATCAGCCTTGATATTCTCTCCATCAACGTACTCAGTCTTAACACATACTGGAACATCACGTTTCTTTTCATCGCTCCATTTCCATTCTGCCAGAGTTATCCATGAGCCTACCTTTGCTTTCGCTATTGAACTGTTGCCAGCACACATGATAACGGAATCTTCTCCAGTGCTATCAATCTTAGCAGAGTCGCCCGATGAGCCAATCTGAGCAGAGTCGCCCGATGAGCCAATCTTAGCAGAGTCGCCCGATGAGCCAATCTTAGCAGAGTCGCCCGATGAGCCAATCTTAGCA